>Ga0307507_10002386_pt1 | contig 39643 bp, 25 predicted proteins | sample 7_EM_MG_FD_207223 | JGI IMG/M metagenome (GOLD analysis project Ga0307507, IMG submission 207223) | Populus trichocarpa ectomycorrhiza microbial communities from riparian zone in the Pacific Northwest, United States - 7_EM | ecosystem: Host-associated > Plants > Roots > Unclassified | place...
GCAGACTTCCTTTGTTCCGATTTTGGTCGGTGTCCGTAGTAGTTACCCCGGACTCCGTGGCAGTCACTTCGGTTTCCGTACCGATATAGGCCTATATTAAGGCCTATATTCGTCGTAGTTAGATTCTCAATAGATTTATTCATTCTTTTATCCTCAGATCCAGTTCATCAATATTGTCGCTCGTATAGTCGCTCATATCCGTGATTATGACATCGTGATCTTCGGGATCCACGCCCCCAATATCATGGATATCAGTGAATTCCCCGCGCTCTATAGCCTCCTTGGCCTTCTTCTCAGCGAAGAAGTCTATTGGATTAGGTTCTGAAGAGAAGCGCCGATTGATAGTCACATAGCTCGGAGGCCCAGAGAACGGTACTAGCTTGGTGTGGGTATGGCGTATGAGGAGAGGATTGCGAAAATGATTGAGAAGAGAACTAAGAGGACCGCGAACAGGATAGTGAAGAGTATTATGGAGAGGGCTACGAAGAGCCTTGAGCGCTTGCTGTCTTGGGAGTCTCAACATGGCGGAGATTGTTAAAGGCAAGGTTGCAAAGGTAAGGAAACGTCGAGAGGTCTCATTTTTAAGTTTAAGAGACTTTAAAAATTCTTATAATAGTGTACCACTATTTACTTAAATTTTCGGCAATTTTAGTGGGGCTCGCGTACGATATCGCACGAAACGTGGGGACCGCCATAGGATCGTCTGGGAAGGGTTCGACCCGGGATGGTGGGCTGTGGCATGCTGTCGATGTGACCGCACCCTATGCACCCAATTTGGCGCCTGACGGACGAAGCTTGACCGTGTAGCGGAATCATCCGGTCGGGGTAGTGAGGGTCCTTCATAGCACTGCGTGTAACAAACGCCCTTATTGGAGCTACAGGGGAGTTCGTTGCGATGCAGCGGAACCCCCCTGCAACATGCTTGGCGCACGGAAAGCCCTGAATCACCATATATACCCAGAGTAAAAAATTCCGATTCGCCATGCCCGTAATCTCCAAAAATTACTCGCCACGATGCTGGAAGTCCTCGCTCCCAAACCCAGGTCATGAATCCACGGGTTTTGGCCGCTCCCTATATTATCCCTTGCAACGTTGATTTTGGGTCCTATTCTTATCGATAAGCTCTAGCCAATTAAATCGTTAGGATCTTAGAGCTGTGATGAGGAATATGAAGCTCTGGCAAGGGGCTCGAAGGCAGCCGCCAAAGCTCCGGAGATAGTTCTTTTGCTACGAGTTGGAGGAACGACGTATTTGGCAGGTTGGATGATATTAGGATCAAAAAAGGCACGATTAGAAGGCATGGTGGTTGATTAAATTAATCTTCGTGATTCTGGTGTTCGCACGGACCACCTGCAGTAGGACACCAACGTTGCATGGGATAACCGATTTGAACACTAAAATTCGCCAAAATGCTAATTTTAGTGGTAAATAACTAGTAAAAGCTATTATAAGTTATCGCACCGTTGGTAAGAAGTCTTAAAGTTATGTATAATAGAGTCTGTATAAAGTCGAATTTTATATAAAGGTCTACTATTATAAAACACGTTGACGCGCTTAACAAATCTTGCGAAGGTGTCGCTGGCACCCCGGCCTGAGTCTGCCGAGTCTGCGGAGTCCAAGCGCTGACAAACCCTTTCTTAGCGTCGCTTTCTGCCGACGACAAGGCTGAAGACATATTCGTTCCCTTCCAGATCTGTGCAGGTAGGCCAATCAGTAATTGCTCGGCTGGCAGAATGGCAACGAACCTTGTTGCCGTTGCTGAGATTGTCGGTGCAGCCGCCATGTAGCAACAGCGAGCCGCAAGGTTGCTATTGCAAAAGCGATCGAGAGTATTGAGGCAACGAAGGCGAGCACGATGCCGACAATATTGATGGAATCGCTGGTGGTGACTTTACGGGGGACGAGCATGGCGGTGTATGTAATATCTATAATGAACGAAAGAACTTAAAGATAGTAGGCGGATTGAAATATACCGACCAATTTGAATATTTGCTAGCGTGGACTCGCATCCTGTGCCTTGGGGATTGAAGTTCTACTTATATGGCATGTAAAGGGTGGGAGACGCTCAGATCGATGCACGAGCGCACCCACATCGCAAACCATCCCAAAGCGGAGCAGATTCTGCCAGCCGGGGGGGGAACTGGGCGATCAAAAGCCAGCACTGCCACTGCTGCCAGCATAGCCGAGGGGCACTTACTCGCGCCGATTCGCTTGGCTATTATCCTTCTGGAAGACCTCTAGAAATCCTAATGCATTCGTTTGATTAGCCCTCTGCTACCTGGGCGCACCTGGACGCTAGGATGCGCGCCCAAGTCGATTTTTGCATGTGCGCCTAAGATGGGGTAACAAACGCGCGACTAATTAGGTCCGGACTCATGCAGTTGACTGCTCACCACCCCAAGTCACCTCAAGTCATCCCAAGTCACCGCCTGCACGTAAAACGCTATCGAATGCTGATTGGCACCGCCCGACCATCTACCACCGCCCCATGGCCGTCCATGACCTAGGGCTATCGATCTGGCAGACGGCCCGTCGGCTCTCTCCAATTGACAGAGCTAGGGACAGCAGTACCTGGGATCAAAAGGCGGGACTGGGATGTGGCCGTGTGGCACTGATAATCAGAGTGGTTACCGCCATGGCAAGGCACTTTGTCGTGGGATTAGTACCTTAGGCATAGGAGATGCCAGCCGTGCTTATGGGTTGTGTAGATCCCTGTCAGTGTCTAGTCCGCAGATTTCAGATTGGTAAGTTAGGCGACGTGCAAAGCCTCGGGGCGACAGGGGGTTTACGTTCCATAAGAAACAGAATTCCTGTAACCTCCGCTAGGCCTCTGCTTAGTCCAGCAACGCCTTGTCACTGCCATTTCATCAGAATACGGCTTCTTGTTCTTCCACAACTTCTCAAAACCCCTCCAGTTCATCCAGTTAGAATCTATCGCGGACTAACATGTGAGTCGCAGCGATCCTCGTCTTACAAATTGGACTTCCAGAAAAACTATCGCTGGGTCGTTAGGCGGGTGGCAGCATAAGGGCTAGGGAGAGTCGGGGCAATCGCCTCTCAAGATAGCTGGGAGCGGGAAAAAACCGGTCAAATATACCACTTCATTAGATGCAAGTCGCTTTCTTGCCTTCAAACACGCGAAGTCTTTTAAAAATTTGCTTTGAATGCAGCGTATTCTCTCAATGTTTTCCCTGATGCACTACGACGCATTACTTGCTTCTTAGAAGCGACGCTTTAGAATCTACTTGTGTTTATTTAACTAGTGCACTTATTGTTCTCACATACAGTGGTCTCGGCTGCGATGTCCTTAACTTCTTAAAACTAATTGATTTGGCATGTTATTTCATAGCAATTTCTGTCTCAGCGCTCCCTTCAGCAGCCTATGAGATAGTTGCGCTTTGACAATTCGCAGGGATGACGATCACGTAGGTAGAGGCGCTGCGTACGAAGACGCCTGGGCGTTGCATGCCGTAGCCACCTGAGAGTTTGTAGCGGTCGTAGCAACCCGGTTAACGGGGGTGGCCATATGGGGAGGATCTCGCGCGGCGGGACAGTGGACCTTGGGATGCGATCCATGCAGCGGGTACCGTGCAGCGAGTATCCCATGCAGCGGTGATTCGTGTTCTCAATTTAGCGTCTGATGGATGAAGCTTATCTAAGTTGCCTTCACCACTCCCGATAGAAAGGTTCCGCCACTACTATGTACGCCTTCGTTGGCAAAATGGGCTAGCGCAACACGAACTACACCCTCTCGTCAATTCCGGTTGTTAGCGCTTTTGATTAAGCCACCAACTAACACAAATTCAGTCTATCCGGCTTGGCAGCTGAATATCAGAAAGAGACTGCCAAACAACCTCACCTAACAGTCAATTTGAAGCTTTTCGACGCCTCTACCAGCCGCATCGTAATCAGGTGTATTGGTGGACTCCACGCGGTAAGGAACCTAACTCAGGAAGTCTACTAATTAACAATACGTCTTCTAGTTTCCTACCCCTCTTCTAAGCCGCCAACGCGTTATTTGTGACAATCCTTAACTTCCTCAAGCCTCTATTACGACCTTCCTTAAGCCTCTATCACGACCTTCCTTAAGCCTCTGTCACGACGATTGCCAACTCTTGCGTCCGAATGACCTTTCCGGCGGTGATCAGTTCAAAAATGGCTTGCTTTCGTCCTGGGTGACTTCACAGAAGTTGGAAATAGGCCCTCAGATATATTAATCACGCTGTTGAGACGGATATTGATGGCGGTGGTCACAGATAAGGTTTCTGAGTTTGGGTAAATATTAAGTCTTGGCGCGATTGTAAGGGACTTTGGATGGCTCTACAGATTTAAGTATAAAGATGTTTATCTACGCCTGTTATAAGTTAATACCATCCTTACCACGTTTTATACCAAATTTGCATATTCCTATAACAAGTTCTAACTAAAATCTTTTAGATTCTATCCTTAAAGGTATCTACCATGCTATCTCCTGGGTACGATCCTTCCCGTACGGAAGGAACTCCAGAACCTACTTTACCTGATCCTCCTGGAGCTCCACTGCGCCTTCCTAGCTTTGGAAGCTTCTTTGGCTTATTTACTCCTTCCTCACCTAGTTATACAACTGTGCCAAATACTCCCTCTACTCGCTCTGCTGCATCTAGTTCTTCTACTCCAATACCTACTACCCCAAACCGTCGCATTCGCCGAGCAATTGCTCGTCTTAATAGACGGGAGAGACGCGAGGAATAGGAGCGGGAGAAGCAAGCTGTAGAACGTATTCAACGTCGCCAACGGCTTCAGGAAAGCAACGCTTGAGTGCTTATTCCTTACTCCCTAAGATACACGATCAAAGGCCTCTATCGCTACCTTTAAGAACCTATCTCTTGCATTACTGCATTGGTTAAGCAACCATATTCTACTGTCCACTATATTGTTAATAAAGCACAGACCCCGACACATAGTGGCTATCGCAATGCTCTTGCATACGGCTTGCTAATTCGGCGTCGACTAGTTAATTTCCTAGAGTTAAATGCTTGGGCGCGTCGCCTTACCTACTCAGAGCTTTCCTTTTACGCAGGAGTCCCTTGTTCCAACTCTACAGTCACCCAATATCTTAAGAAGGAGGGCTTTCGACGCTGCGTTACTTATACAAAGCCCTAGCTTACTGCAGCTTACCGTCGCGCCTGGTTAGCATTCGCATTAGCTTACCGTCACTTCCAAAAAGAGGATTAGTGGAGAGTTATATAGACAGATAAGGCAGCTATGCATTATGGTAGGCACCAGCGGCTCTATGTTATTAGAAGACCTGATAAACAATTTCTTCCTAACTGCCTCCGTCCTAAGTTCACTAACATACCTCATACAATGGTATGGGCTGCATTCTACGGTGCAGAAAAAGGGCCTCTACTATTTTGGAACAAGGAAGAATGGGGCAATATTACGGCGCAGGGCTTCCTAGATCACATATATCCAAAGCTCAAAGAATTCTACGACTTCTACAACGCTGAGTATAGTATATATTTCCCTAATTACGAATTTAGAAGTACCCCAACAATTATGCAAATAGACGGAGCTCCCTATTATAGAGCTTATATTACCATCGCCAAGTTCCAGGAAGATAATATTAAGTTACTTCAATGGCCAGCAAACAGCCCGGATCTTAACCCAATTAAGGCCATTTAGAATTTAATAAAGACTTAATTAGCTAAGCGGAAGCCTCGCCCGTTAACAAAAGAAGCAATACAAGCAGCTATTGAATCTGAATGGGAGAATCTGGAGGCCTGCTGCTTTAAGGATCTGGTTGCTTCTATGCCTGCACGCCTTCAGGCAGTAATTGAAGCAGAAGGGGGACCTACCAAGTGGTAGAGGACAGTAGAAAGCTTGGAGGACAATCAGGATCTTAGAGGACAATTAGGAGCTTAGAGGACAATCAGGAGCTTGGAGGAGACATTTAGACACTCGTTTAATTGCTAAGCGTTGATTTTAACACTCATTTGGCTACTGTGACTTCAGAAATATTCGTATATAGGCAATCTACCATACAATTATTAGTTTTAAAAAGCTTCATAAATTTTTGATATTGAGGTCTTTCAAAGCTCACTGCCAAGACGGGGAAACTCATACTAATCTATATGAGGATTTCCGCCCGAGAGGCGTCACTAGTAAGGCGCTAACAACCGGAATTGACGAGGTGGTGTACAAGGGGATTTTTGACGCGACCGAAACAAAAGCACCCCTGCAACATATGCTTGGCGCAGCGACGCCATGAGTCGCCATATCTTCAGAGTAAGAAATATTTTTCCTCCAGCAAGTGACGCGCCATAGCAGCAATCTCCAAAATTCGCTCGCCATGATGCTAGAAATCTTCGCTCCCGGACCTAGGTCATGAATCCACCTAATCAGATTCTCTTCCCGTCACATTTCCCCCACCACCGTAGCCCCTCATTCCTCCCTATCCCCAAGTCGGCAACTTCATGGTCCCCTTCTCATTCAGATGCTTATGCATATCGAACGAATTCCATAGCAAATGCGGCTCATGGCCCCACCCCTTCCTCAAGCACTCAAACTCCGCCTTGTCGAAGTAGTCCTGCAAGATGGGCCGATACTCGGGATGTGCACACTTAGCGATGATGACCCTGGCGCGCTCGCGCGGCGACAAGCCCCGCACGTCCGCAAGGCCCTGCTCGGTGACGATGACGTCGAGATCGTGCTCGGTCTGGTCAACGTGCGTGCACATGGGCACGATGCACGAGACGCCCGTGGGGTCCGTCTTGGACGGCCGCGTCGACGGCGTGTGCATGATGCTGTATTTGGCCGAGCGGAGGAAGTCCGCCGAGCCGCCCAGCCCGTTCAGCATCCGGCTGCCCATGACGCAGGTCGAGTTGGCGTGCGCGTAGATGTCGACTTCGACCGGCGTGTTCATGCCGATGACGCCCAGCCGCCGGATAATTTCCGGCGAGTTGGAGACTTGCTGCGAGCGGAGGAGAAGCTTGGGTGCGTATTGGTCCCATTTCTTGCAGAAGCGGGCGAAGCCGACAGGGGAGAAACGGATTGAGGTTGCGGTGGCGAATTCGAGGTTACCGCTGTCGAAGAGGTCGAGGAAGGAGTCTTGGAGCACTTCGGTCCAAACGCGGAGGTTTTTGAAGTTGGCTTTACCGCCCTAACCGGATTGATTAGTGAGTTGTCTGCAAGAGGAGACGTTGTGGAATAGGGGCTGACATCTTGATATGATGGAGAAAAGGCGGGAAGTTTCGAGAAATAAACTTACGGCAAGTCCACCAATGACCGCGTTGGCAATATTTCCAATACCAGACTGGAGTGGCAGGAGGTTGTCTGGCAACCGGCCGTGCTTAACTTCATGCTGGAGGAACTCGATCAAATTGGTAGCAATAGCTCTGGAAGTGTCGTCCTCTGGAGTATTGGGCTGCGTCTGATCAGGATAATCCGATTCGACAATGGCAACGATCTTCTCTGGGTCAACGGGGATGTGAGGCGTGCCAATGCGATCTTCAGGTGCCATGATAAGATAAGGTTTGCGGCGAGGCGGAAGATCTGTCATGGTAATGTCGTGAAGTCCTTCGAAAGAGGGTGCGGCGGTGTTGACTTCGATGATGATCTATTCTCCGTTAACGCAATGCTCCCCGAGACGTAATAATTAAATCCAGAGACTAGAGTGGTGAGACTCGCCTTGTCAGCCATTTGAATCAGCTCTGGACTTGCGCCAACACTTGGTCCGGGGATGATTCCTCCATCCTCTGTAATGGCGCTGGCTTCAACAATCGTGACATCTAGTTTATTGTGCGGCTTGTTCAGCGTGTAGTAGCCATACATTAGGTCTACGGGAAACATGCTCAAGTGCTTGTCGAAGAATTTGATGTTGCCGTTGTTGATACCCTTGGCAATATCCTTGCCGACCTGATGAGGAGAGCGGCGCTCGATCATGTTCAGGCGGGCCCACCGATTCTCAGTCTCGGCACCGGAGGAGGCGCCAACGAAGAGATTGTATTTCAGTTTACCTTGGAGTCCATTTCTCTCGACATGGTCGGCCAATGCAGTTGGAACTTTTCTAGTGGGGTAAAGTCAACAATGCTGGGAGGGACAGTAATGGGAATTGAGAAATATGGAGTGATTTATTTTATTTGGATGATAGTGTACTCACTTGGGATATCCAACACCGGTAAAGCCTGACCAGCCGATGTAGCTACCGTGCGGAAACAGATCAATCAAATCTTCGGCTTTTGCTAGCTTCTTCAGATAGCTTGGCCTTCGCACGCGGCTTCTGAGCAAAGCGGACGCGGACATGGTTGATTGAACTCCGGTCAAGTGTTACAATCCTTGGGGAATGAAGAAGTGAAGTGATCTGTGACCCGGGGGAGAGGAAAGAAAAGACGGGGTGGCATTATTATAAGTGAAAAGTCTAAGAGCCCAATGCTTCATGGTATGCTTACAGCTTTCAGTTCAGCGCCTTTTCCTCCGCTTCGCCTCGGGCCAGACGTGCGTGGACCCCGACCCTGAAACTGGTGACCTTGAAACTGGTGGGGCTGATGGCTGTCATCCGAGAGAAGTCCATGTTTGCTCCGGTTTTGACATGCAGCCCACTCTGCCCTTTTTTGTATTTATTTTCCAACTCACTCCAACCCATTCCAAGAGCCGCGGACAACTTGTCGAGGAGACCATCAACCTTGCACCTGTACCAACGACAATCCTACATCACTCTTTAGACGTTGATAGCCACTGCTTGTCTCAATTTATCGAACAAATCATCTGCATAATAGTCGTTAAGGCTACATTACACCAGCAGCACCCTTCCGAAGGCCCAAACGAGGCCTCGGCCATCCATAGCACTATCTGGAGTGTGTCTTTCCCATCGTATCCTAAACCGCGAACAGTTATGTACAGCCAAAGTACCTTTGTCCGTCATCATCTTCAGATTCCCGTTCGTTATGCAAGAAAAGAAAACGTCATTATGCAACGCACCTGCGAGAATATTAGACTAAAAGGGTATCACCGGAACGCCGACTTTGCGATTGATGTTGCTTCTGTTTCTCTTTCCTGACTTCTTCGCTTCATCTTCTTCCCATCTCTTTCTAATGCATTTGCTCCCTTTAACCAAGGGTCCGTGGCGTCTTGTCACCGCTTCTGCGACTGGAAAGGGGTCTCGTCATCACTTTCGATGGCTGTGGCTCCTGTCGAATATGCCATCATCTTATACCGGCTGTTCTGGCCTTCACCTTGCCCAGCTGTTCTTCCTTCGTCAGGTTCACTACTGCTTCCATTGCGACTCTCAAAGACTACCCTTTTCGTCACTGGGAATTCTGACCTTAACGGGCTTGGCTGAGCGTCCGCACTGGTGTGTGCTAAACGACCAGAATTGTTTGGACTGCTCATGAAGAGCAGTGTGTCCACTGCATCTTTCTCCGCCTGTTGACTGGGCATACGGAGAATGCCCGCTCTTGGGCCCGTAGTCGGTGTAGTTGGCATGCCACCAAGATCACTGTAATGTTTCCTGTGTGTTGTCGAAAGCATTGGCGGTACGTGAGTAGAGTTGGAGCGGCGGTTGCGTCGAGACACAATGTCTGCTGCTGGTGCTAGCGCCGGTGCACCTGATGCTGCTGGAGAAGCAGTAAAAGCAAAATGAGTGTGAGCGGCAGGCTGAGAGTTCGAGCCGGGTCGCCAGAAAGCTGTAGTGAGAAATAAACTATCAGATATTGAAAACATCCCTAAACTTAAATTGAGAAATTCAACGCACACGAAGGGGTCCCGCTAAGGGAACGCGAGATGCCTGTAGGGCTAGCGTGCCCAGGAGAAGCCATATGCTGGTCAGAGTTCTCCGAAACGCCGCTTGGTCTCCGTCCGCGGTCCGAAATGCGGGGAGAATCAAGAGATCGTCTAAATGCATCAACGTTCACAGATGATGCTACTGGGGAGCCTCGCTGGGATGGGAGCTCCTCAAGCTCCTCAATGGTGTGTCTTTCCCAGCCATTTTGAACCTTAACCATCGCATACGATAAGCGCGTCTTGAGTTGAGCGGATAACTGCAGACGCAATCAGCCGTTGACGCAGAACGTGTATACAAACCTAGCATACCTCACCAATCCTACTCGCATTTGAATCTACGCTTGTATTTCTAGAATGTCTACCCGGTGGCGCTCGCATTGGACTCTCTATAACTCCTGACATGGCAGTCTTCACCGTCCCACTTGCTGTCCTCTTTGAACCTTGAGTTAATAATGGTGTATCTACAGACATCGGACTCGTTGCGGTTCCGCCACTGCCGCTTCCGCCACTATCTCTTAGATCGGTATCAATCATGGGCGCAGTTGGCCTCGAGTGTTGTGGACGAGTTTGATTTGGTGACGGCGGGATCGGTTGGCTCGAATCAAAGGGTTGAGACTGGCTTGACGGGCCATTCGAAGAAGTAGGCGACGTAAAATCGGTATCTGCCCCGGTCGAGTTTGAAATGTTGCTGGAGGACGACAGCAATCGTGGTACAGCAAAAGTGCTAGAAGAAGCAGAGACGAAAGACTCTTGCGAGTCTGGCACTATTTCGCGTTAGATGGGTGTTGCAATGGTGGATGAAAGGCTGGAATTGATGGTGTCTGGGAGACGTGTTGGCAGTTTGTCTCGGCTTGCTGGACGCGACATACTCATAGTGGGGTAGGGATTTCGAGCGTGAGGCCCATTCGGTCTTTGAGCGCTGAAAGCTAGGTAACAGGATCGTGTGCCTTGGGCGAAAACGCCTTCATCAGATATTCAGCCAGCCTGGAGGTATTCGTGGCGCCTTCGGGGAAGTGCAGGGCGGTTGCGGTGGACGTTGAGGGTTGAATGAAGATTGGGATTGAAAAGTCGACGCGGTGCCCGGTAAAAAGACGCGAATGGCAGGGTTGTCTCTGCGGTAGGTGCGTGAATAAAGGCACTGGTGGAATACGCGCTCTGCACGATTAAGAATAGTCACTGTCGCGTAGTCGACAAAAGCATCCAAGAAGTCGTGGTCGCTCGATAAGGGACAAAGAGTGACGGGCTTGCGTAGGCCGGGGCGAAAATGCGAAATCACGAGCGTGTATCGTGTCAAAACCCAGCCTAAGAGGTCAAACAAGAGCGCGACGTGGAACAAGCAAGATACATATTAATTTTCTCGTTCGATATATGCAGCAGTTACAAGGTTACAAGGTTATAAAGATTATAAGATTACAAGGTCTATGATCAAATACTTCAATTGCTGTTTACATGGCACTACGGAAGACCGTGCCAAAATAGGTATCCCCTTCCTTTTTGGGACTAGTGGTTGCTCCCCATAAGGCCCCAGAGTTACGGGGGCTCTATCGCCTAAGCAACGAGATTTTAGGCGGTCTCTGCTCATGAGACCCGCCAAAGGCCTCTAAGCACAGCAACCTTATGGGCGACCTTATTGGAGAAAACCACTAATCCCAAGGAAGGGGAAATCTATTTTCGCACCCTCCGTATGCGTCGGTACATCACCCTCTACCAATCATCCACGCCACCTCGTGTACAGATTGATTATGACCCTTCATCCTTGGAACTCGTACATGCGAACAGCCGCAGCGCTAACATGTACTCGGGCCCCGTCGGGTTCTTCGAATGCTGCGCAGCCCCCACCTAGTAGGGGCCTACACCCTCAACACAAAAACACCCTCAATACAAAATTAATCCTATATATACAATCCTACACGTATTTTTACAGCCACAACCTTCCTGCGCACCCAAAATGACGAAATGGAAGGTTAATGCATATACCATTAAAGCTTAGAGGATTGTAGAAATTATAAAGGAGCTTAAGGCCCTGCCGCACAAGCCTAATTTAAAGCAAGTTTCAGATAATCGGAAATGCGACTATAATAAGCTCTAAAGGGCCTATTGAGGCTATAACAGCAAGTCTACGCGTTGTGCACCTAATAGGCGCTTAGATAATGCAGAGGAGCTTACCTTAAAGCAATTTCTTAACTATATAGATAGTATTGGATTTGGAATTTAAAAGGAGATAGTATGCAATACGGCCAATTTAATTTTAGCCCAAAATCACACTACTCTATATAATAACAACGAACTTCCTCCATAGGTTGAAATATACTAGCTATAATATTATCTGGATAAGTCCTTATATAAGCGTATAAAGGCTAAGCCTATAGAGACTGCCTAGAAAAAGGCACAGAAGCCTACCTATATTAAAGGATAGTTTAATAACTTCTTAGTCTATTACTAAAAACATAGAATTGTACCAGCTGATTTCTAGAACTTTAATAAGTATAGTGTATGTCTTAGTATTACAAAGAATCAATTAGTTTGGATAAAGAAAGGATAAAAAGTATTTATTCCTTATTTAAATAGTTAAGAGCTTGTGACTCTAGTGGAAACTATACGCTTAATTAGTAATTATATTACTCTAATAATAATTATTTCTGGCCAGAATTTAATAGAGGAATGGTTTACGGACTTGCCAGCTAGCTATTTAGTAGCTAGATTGGAAACTGGCTATAGTAATAATAAATTAGCCCTTAATTATATATGCTATTTCCATTACTAAACTAAGGGCTTAATTTAAGGCAGAAATCGGCTCCTCTTAATAGACAGTTATGGCTCTTATAACATATATAAAGTTATAACATATGCTTAAGGCCATGGAATACACCTATATAGGTTACCCCCTTATATAACGCATTTTCTGCAGCTATTAGATGTGGGTTATTTTTAGCCGCTTAAATATTATTATAGCCAGGCTCTTAATACGGCAGCTTAGTATATTAGAAGGGAATTTACAAGAACTAAGTTCCTAGCAGCTATAAGCTAAATCTGTTATAAGACCTTTACCTAGTATACTATTATAGGCGCCTAGTAGAAGACTAGAATAGTTCTATTTAAACCTAAAGTTATTCTTATATAGCTACAGCGCTAAGAAGTGCAAGTATATAAGGAAGCTAAGCACCTATATATTAACCCTTCCATCCTAGATGGACCCCTAGAGAGGGCCTTAGAGACCCTTAGAGGCCTTTCTATAGGGCAATCTAGCCCTAGAACGGATGATATATATTAGGTCCCCTAAGATATATAGGATTTTAACTAATGTATGGCTAAGGTAGGTAAAGGGCCTATACCTCCATTACCTAGCGGTTAAGATTGGCATACTCTATTAACTGTTTATATGTTAAAGCGCCAATCTAACGCTCTTTTGGATAACTTTATAGATAATAAGGCTTAGCCCAAGTTGCCTTATTATTCGTTTAAAGCAATTAAGACAACTCTTAAGGGCGCCCATATATAAGCCTATGCTGGCGCCTTATTTAAAGGAGAGCTATTAAAGACGCAGGCTGCGTAGGCTGCATATAATAGCCGTAAATTGGGCAGCCGGAAGATCCTCCTAGCTAGAGGGCCTGTATACGCTAAGGACGCTCGGCGTATAAAGAAACAACGCCAAGACAACACTTAATAGGAAGAAGCTTTAGCTCTTATAGCTAAGCTAGAACTCTAGAGAAAAAGGGCTAAGTAAAAGTTCTATATAGAGGTTCTTCCTACGCTTATAAAGTTCACTTAGAAGAAACTCCAACCTATATATATCTTTAAGGGCGATCACCGCCCTCTATTACGCGTGTTTTGGGTGCATAACTATAGGCCCGAGGCCCTTCCTGTATATATGAGGGGCTTTATACGTAAAGCTATAGGCCTAATGACCCAAGTAGGAAGGAAACGCGTGGCTAAGATAAAAGCGTACGCCGTGGCAAAACGGCCCCGAAGTGCAACACCAGAAGAAGATTAGATAGAAGGGGCCCTTCTAATAGATTTGCCACGCGAATAGCTTCAATTATAGCCTGGTTTGGTGGCAATTGGCCTAATATATATAAAGTTACGAATTATTTTGTATTGAGGGTGTTTTTGTGTTGAGGGCGTAGGCCCCCACTAGGTGGGGGCTGCGCAGCATTCGAAGAACCTGACGGGGCCCGAGTAGATCTAAAACACTCGGAAACGTGGTGAGAGCGGAACAACGCCACAATGCGACCAACTTTAGTGTCCAAACGACTTCCCTTCATAAAATTGTAATTAGCAGAGCTATTTCCTCCTCTTACCACCCCCTCCCGGAGCATTTTCATTCTTCCGCTTCTTCCCTTCCCGTTGCCAATACTCTTGTTTCTCGCGCTTCTCTCGCTCTGCCCTCTTCTCGTCATTTTCTGCGACCTTCTTGCGGTATGGTTCCCTTCGTCTCTCTTGTGCGGCTCGTCGTTTCTCGAGTTTTTCGTTTCGAAGTGTCATCACTTGATGCATAAGAGTTCGAGCTATTTTTTCTTCTTTGGAGGCAACTACTGCTCGTTTCTGTAGGTATGTCTCTTTCTTTTGCGGTTTCATCTGTGCCGGCTGGGACTTGAAAGGCAGGTCTGCCGCGAGTTTTCGAGGCACTCTGAGAGGATTAAAATGTCTTGTTTGTCGCTCAATGGGCCTGTATGCGGAGTTTTTGTCTTTTGGTGTAGGTATTCCCTGCTCTCGTCGTACCTCGCCCGTTAGCCGCATGCCTTTCCAGCCGGTACTTTCTCCCTCATCCTCAGGGCTTGGTGCTACAAGGAGATTCGTGACTGGGTTATAGAATCGATGCGGCTTTACAGGATACCAAGCTCGCAAGAATACAATGTCACTCATAAGGACCTTGTCCTCGAAAGTTGCACGGAAGTTGCCTTCAGGCTTGCTCAGAGCCCTCTTGATCTGACCCCGGATACCCGAGACTGTTCGGATACTAGCCCCTTCAAACTTTGCAATTTCCAACGCTGTTTGGAACATATCCTTAACGAAAGCCGTATTCTTGAAAATCTTGTACGGATGTCCAGTGAGCTTGAGCTTCTTGACTATCTCGGTGCTTTCATCCACGTTTAATACAACACCAGTTGCTGCAATACGGAATCCAGGGGTTTTGTTAGAGAGTGACTGTACACAACAGAATCCGGTATTTGGAGCAATAAGAGGTCCATAAAAGGTGCCAAAGCAATGCATATGCTCTGGCGTATACTTGAGCATACGGTTGCGTGTTCGGGAGTCGGAAATACTATAGACTGGCATGGTTTGGAACCTCCTCCAACCAAGCGAGAATATAAGAGGGTCATTTGTTTTTAGAATCTTCTTGTGCCACCGATGTCGTTTGATGCGAATTTGTACGAACCCAAATCTCTCTTCAGTAGGTGTGAGTCCCCCAATGATGACAGGATACCGGGGGTTAAAGTTGGCCGAAAATTCATATGGCACTTGTTCTAGCACGATACGGGCGTATGTACCTGCTTTGTGTCCCTCTACTCGGATCCTAGAGGCTTCGTCCAGTTGCTCAAATTCAGCGCGATTGATGGTGAGTTGCTTTTGGATCATAGCCTTTTGAGCATCGTACCAATCATCCTCTCCAAACTCATGTTCATCGTTGGCTTTCTCTCTTCGCTCATTGGCCTTGTCATTTGCAAAACCTTCTCTATCTTCTTCTTCAAAACGAAGCTTTAGCTCTTCCTTTCGTCGGGCATTTTTCTCCCGTTCAGCTTCCATCGCCTTTGCATCATTATCAGGGTCTGCTGTAGGCTGTGTGCCTCCAAACGACTCTCCTGTCTCCAGATCTTCAAATGCGCCATCACCCTCGCCGTCGTTGTCGAAGCCCTCAAAATCGCCCTCGGCTTCATCATTCTCCTTTTCGCCTAAAAGATTAGACGAAGCAAAACGTCGCCTCAGGACCTCTAGATTGTCTCCATCAGTCCATTTCTGTTCTAGCTCTTCATAGTTGAAGCTTGGGATCGCGCGGTCCTCTAAATCTTCGGCATTGCCATCGCCCGGAGCTTTCTTGAAGAATTCATCTTCATCTTCGTCATCTTCGTTTTCAACTGACCCTCCTTCGTCTCCCCTCCATCTCCGGAGAACTTCAGCGGGGGACAAAGAGTCATTGTACATCATGCGAACAAGTTCCGTGGTGCGATATGGCTTCTTGTGGCCATGAAGTTTCTTCGCGTTTTCAGCAAGATTTTCTTTCCATCGAAGGGTACCGTCTTCATCTGAAAACTCGGAATCGTCGTCTTCCGGATCTTCTAGTTCTTGATCTTCTACCGAAGAAATAGAACCTAGGTCTGAATCGCTGTCTGCAAACGCTACGTCGTCATCGATGGCTCCATTTAAATTTTTCTTGTCCGCTATTTTTCGAAATGTTCTACCAAGACGGTCATCAGAGATTGCTTCAGCCTCAATATATCCGTTATCGTCTTCATCATCTTGTTCGCTCCCGAGATCATCTTCATCCTCCTCTTCGCTCCCGCTTTCAAAGCCTTCATCTTCTACGAGGTCATCGTTGCCTTCCCTCTCTACAATTCTCGGGTTTCGTCGTGATGTCCTGCCCTTGTTATCATCTTCCACAACGGCATCTTTTTCAACAATTTCACCACCAGTAAAGAGTCTCATGCCCGCATCAGCTTCTCCAAGCAGGCGCCTCTCACCTTGCAAACCGACCACAAGCTGTTCACCCAAACCATGCTCCTGTTGGTCTTCATCACCCTGAGCAAAATTTGAGGTCTTGACGTCAATATAAACAGCGTCCTTGTCCACAAGCACACCTCCAACGTCTGACATAGGCGCAAATAGAAGTTTTTGTTTTTCACCCAAACGCCGTCGCGTTGCTTTCCCAGTGGCTTTTGCCATAGCTTGATCCATGTATGGAGTCGGACAAGGATCAGGTAATGCTTCTGTCGTTGAAACACTCAGATCACCAACGCCAGGTACATGGACTCTAGCCTTTTGAGCTGGGAAATTCGTCCCTCTTAGGTATCCATACAATGCTATCGTTCGGTCACATTTCGGGTTCTCTTCAATGGCGGTGGGAGGAGTTATGTCTAGGAAGCGGTCGGCTAAGCAGTAAGGATGCGAGTTCCGCCACACTAATGGTCGAGGGTTTTTCATTACGGAGAGGAAGCGCGAGAGGTTGAGGATTTCTCTGTCTGGATAGCGCCCGTTAACTACCCCCGAGAGGTAGAACAACTTGGCACCTTGGTACAACTCGCTCCAGAATCTATGTTTCAGTCTCTTTTTCTGCATCTTTAGTGCGTCTTGTTTCCTAAATAGGTCGAGATGTGTAAGGATACCGAAAACGTTTCCAGGCATGCCGCTCGCCGATAATATATTAAGAAATTCCATTGTTTCCATCTCGAAGCCATAGTTGCCGTCGATCATGAGGAGTACAATATCCACGATCTTCGCAATATCTATCATGCTCGCGAGAGAATCTGCTGGGCATTCAATGAACGTCAACCGTCGTCGTTTCGAGGTTACGACTGTTAGAGGTCCGGTGGGAGCTGAGAGGGTTTGCTTTGTGTATCGTCGAATTAGAGATTTGATGAGCGTAGTCTTCCCAACCTAAAGAATTTATATATGTGAGCACTTTTGTAAAGAATTTGCAAGCAATAAACGTACCCCAGGAGGTCCTACTACCGCTACGATAATAGGCGGTGCCTCTTCCGGCAAACGGTCCACGAGCGGGACATGTAGCCGCTTCTCTTTGACCTGCTATAGATCAACGCCTCATCCTTGAGAATTAGAATGTGTAGTATACATCATGGGAGCGAGCTGCTTGCTTCTGCAGTCTACCCGGGTTTGCGAAGGCAAAGGCTTTGGGATTTAAACCTGTGAACACGGTCAGCACACGGTTCTAGAAATATCTTCTAAGAACATCTCACCGCCAGAATGCGCTTTCTTCTCCTTTGTCTTCCGGTGCGGTCGATTTGCCTGGTCTGCCATTGTTGTGTCGTTTGCAGCCTTGCTCTCTCCGCTGAAGCTCCATCCACAGAAATTTTGGCCGTAAGGAAATTTGGAGTGACGCTAACCCGCGATTGAACTAGCGTTGATCTAATCTAAAGTTATCGATCATCTTCCCCGCCTGGTGATCTCGGCAAGCCGCGTACGGCATTGGCAATTGCCTGGCTGCATGGACTTTTCCAGCGGGTTGAACGCCATGAAGGCGGAGTAATTTTTTCCGATATCGTCCTTATGTCTACCGGTTTGATGAGGAATTCGTGGACTCTCTGCATGGATGTCGTGCTTAACGGTGCGCCTGCCTTATCGGCTGACGCCGCAGCGCACGTCATCGGGCAGTCTGCGCCCGCTTGACGCTTGACGCTTGACGACGGCCTTGGTTGTTGGGCATACAAAAACCTTGGTGCCCTGCTACCTTCCACTTAAATCCTTCTCCTCTTAAGCACCAACCACTCATCGAAGAATCATAGAACCATCATACACACTCGAGTCTTCTACCGTCGTATTACCTCCACTTTTAAAGCCGGAATGTCTGCCTTCAATGTAAGTGGGGCAGCACACGCTATGTTCAAGGACTGAATCAGAAACTGATGATAACCCAGGTTACTCTAAAAGTAGGTGCGAGCCCGGAGGAGCTTGAGAAGTATGTATGCCCTAGTCCTTGAGATGAAGTTCTACTAATGTATAGCAGTGCCAAGAAGACTGTTGAAGAGCAAGGCGGAAAGATTACTCACACTTTCAAGTTGGTTAAAGGGTTCACGTAAGTCTTGGGCTCTCAAACAAATTATAGGAGCAAGACTAATCCATCCAAGGGCTGAATTTCCTCCCGACACTGTACATGCCTTGAAGTCAAACGATCACATTACTGTTGAGGCAGACGGGGAAGTTACGACGCAATAGAAGAGTCCTCGAGAATTGTCCAACACACTTCACTTCTACCTTTGAGTCCTTCAAAATACCCTTTGGCATGATGAGGTGTATACCTGCGGCATAGGCTTCTATAGGGTCCCCCGGCTTAGCATAGCACAATTCTAATGAGACCTTGATCAGATAAGGCCAGGTGCCATGGTTAGTCCTATGTCAGCCTAGCATTGGATATTCTATGAGCCTTTCTATATCATGAAAGTGCATTGCTGTTGAAGTAATTAGTTACAAACAGCCATTCCCCGAGGTTGACGGTTGTCCTGCTGAATCGAATGCTGATTGCCACACCGACCTAGTCAGAATGTACAATGGCTACAATAGGGTTGATATTAATTATCACGTCCGTTTAAGACAAGAAAACCTTTGATCTCGCTCCAACCTGTCCTCTCATACTCACTATTCTGCTAACGTGGTAGAGTATCAATCAATCTTCTTCATAAAGCAATCCATTACCAATACCCGCAGTTATCAATTCCGGGAATTATTAGGGCTAAGGAGCGGCTCAAGCCGGAGATCCAAAGACTTCAGTAAAAGTCGCTGCACATTAAATCGGCAATTCAACTCCAAGCCAACAACTTTGAGACCTGCAGCCTGCATCCTGCATATGCCTTTTACAATCATTCGACCACAATTATCATTCCTTTCACACCGCAACCGAGAAATTAAGGAATGCTCTGCGGATGCATTGAAGAGCTCGAAAGCTCGGATCCATATCGTGAAGGTTTGGAGGCTAGGAGACTAACTGAAGTGTGTTGTTGAATTGTAGCATATTCCATATCCGACCGCCAAATTTTGTGCGGTCTTCTTCTAGCAATTCATCGTGCTCTAACTTTTTCTGTGTCGTACTAGTGCGTCTCTTAAGCCAGTATATGAGTGCTAATCGAAGACCGTTGTACACCGTTTCCAAGCCAGAGGCTCCGAAGAGTGCCCAAAGGAAGTATCTGAGATACCAAGGTCTCTCCCTGCCGGAATAGGATTTCTCCAAAGCTGTGAAGAGTCCTCTTATAATACCTCCCGTTAGCATCACTCCTCAGTAGTAGGTTCCTATTAGACTTACATGGATGCAAAACAGCTTATGGACCAGCCAATCTTTCCGGCAGCCTTGTCGAGAAATATTCTGAGATGTTCACCCGTCATAATTAGATCGGACTCCAGCTGATCCTTTGTAACAACGAGCTGCCAGATATCTGGTTTCAGTGAATCCAGATTGCCCTCTAATTCTGATAAGCTTTGGTTTTCTTTTGGCTGCTAATGACTTACTTAAAGATCTGTCATCCTCTATTACAGCACCAGTGATGAGGCTATGAGTTAAAATGATTAACTAATTTTATAAGACATTGAAGTATCTAAGCATACTTTAACCAAATATCACGACGTAAAGTTAGATATTCATCTAGATGGTAATCTGTAGAGCGGCGCTGTGCCTCGAAGAGCAAGTCATGTCTTTGCCGGACCTTGTCCCATGACTTGGACGAAAGATCAAATGTGAGTGCTTCTTTTTGTACAGGCGCATTTTCAGAAGAATGAGAGAGGAGTGGTATAACTGTTTCTGCATCCACACTATCAACGTCCTCACGAACTACCTCGTCCCGCTTAGAAAAGCTTCTCCTCCGATTTCGCGGAGTCACACTGCGAGGGCTGAAACAAACAGCACTGCTCATGAATTCTAATTTCTCTTTCGGATTTTGACAAAGGTGTGGATGGGAGGCCGCAATTAAGAGCACGAATTCCCAAGTCTGAAGTTGGTGGTCTAGGCGTTGAGCACAACTATGTTGTAAGGCCGCAAAGGTCAAGCCACTGGAACACCAACACGCTTAAAGATGGGCTGGCTCCACTTAGTTACCGAAACTATCGCGTAAAGCTAAGCCCTACGTGTACACCTGGACTTTACCATGGTCCATTTGACCGGCTAGAATCCTTCCGATTCTAAGATCTAGCTGTGCATCCATAATAATTATCATCCCTAGAAGGATCATTCTTGTCAATATCTTAACAGCTTGAACTAATCTGAATTTATTTAAGAAAACTCCACTAAAATTACGACAGTGCGTATCTAGATTTCTTCTTACTTGCCTCAGCTTTCTTGGACGCTTAGGTGCCAATTCCAGAGGTCTAGACAAGCAGCCACAGCCTTCCACTTCTATTTCTGCTGCTCTACCCTGCCGGCAGCAACTGTGTCCTTCTACGGACCGCTTCCTTCATATACCCCCCTGACTTTCCTGCTCTTATGGCCCTCGGAGATGATGTCGTTGTGCGTCTAATTGTGTGGGAAGGCCAGCTTCGGACTGGCCCAATCCAGCAGAGACAAATTAAGGTGTATTCGGATCAGCTGAAGAGCTCAATCAACGAAAGCCTCGGAGAAACGCAATGGCGTTACCAGATGTGGAAGACCTATCCATCAGAAACAGACGGTAATTACAAGCTTGAAGTATGCTTTGCGCGCAGAGCATAGGACTGTTGCTGAGAACCTCGCTTCAACTAGGTCCGCCTTCGACACCCTAGGATCTCCGAAACTTCCGAAAAGAGCGACGCAATACACGAGCTTTGTAGCAGGCTCCTCCACTCCGCCCTATCTACGAAGCTTCGACTCTTGAATCCTGCCGTCACTTTTACTTTTTGTCCTTCCCGAGAGGGAACACAAAATGAGCTCGACAAGACCTTCGCTCGGTGCTTTAGTACTGCAATCGTTATGCGATATTGCGTAGGAGATACATTATCCAAAGAGCTGGAGAGATTGAGAGATGATTTCTTGAACAGGAACTCTACGAAATTCCTCTATCAACCGCGAGTAACTCCTGCCATCCAGACTAGTCCTATCTTGCTAATGAATCACTTAGGATGGTCGTTATTTATAACGCAGCAGACTTAATAGAGCGCTATGGGGTGTTGATCGAGAAAATGCTCACCGGTATTGAATTACTAAATGGAGGAGCAATAATAGAGAAAGAGCTCATTGATGAAGCCTGCAAGTTTGCAGGTGGAAAGCTCAAATCAAAGCTTCGTCCTAAAGAAAACTCATCTACTATGAACAGTGAGACGGATGGTTTGGCATTGACAAACTTCTCTGATGTAGCCGCACTTAAGATTGGCGACGACACACCTCATTCTTCAAAAAATGTTGAGCAGAATAAGGAGGCTATGAAACTGTTAATAGCTATTGCCTGTTGGCTCACGAGGGCGTTTAGGGCTTATGCTCCGGATATAAAGAAGCAGGCAAGTAGAAACCGCTAATATCAAACCTATTATCACTTCATCGGAAGCTGACTTCGTATATTGTAGCTTGGACCTAAGTTAAAGGAGCTCAATGGAGTCGCCATTCGGAGCAAGCTGACATTAGCTTCTCAAGCATACTTGAGTGCATCCAAACACCCAATTATTGCCCTAGAGCATCTTCACAGTAATTCCATCTCAAAATCAGGCGTGCTACTGTCTTTGCGTTTGCCAACCCTAATTTTACAGATCAAGAATCTCCAACAATAGATGACATCGCGATGACCATCAATTCCTTTGGAAACTTGATGCAATCCACATTGCCTCTTTTCGATGTGACGCTTACCATCTCGGACGCCGAATTCACATCAATCACAGCTCTAGCCGCAGCTGCAGGCGTAAGCGGAATAGCCACCGTCAGCGCTGCCGTCTGGACTTTGTGCTCTGCTGCGGGTGCGTTGGGCCCTGTAGGGTTGCTCGGTGGTGCTGCCGTTGCCACCGTAGCCTTTAGTGCTGCTGCAATAGTCGAGGGCGTCAAGTGGGGGGACCGGCAAAAAACAAATCGTATGAGTTCAGACTTCTCTCGGCTTCTAAACCGTCAATCGCTGACTTCTAGTAGCTAGCGTCGTCCTATTAACTATTCAGAAAAGCTTAGAGGAGTGTGCTCGTTTTCTCATGGGCTTGTTGTTCATGGCCGCCGAGCAGAGCGAGAAAGAGGACAGCAGTCATCTCGAGAGGGTCCAGATATATAAAGAACAACTGAATAGTGTAATCTTTCTCAAACCTGGGTATATGAAAGCGTACTATAGGAATGTCAGCTTGAAGCTCGCGAAGGATATGAAGGACCTCAAGACAGGCCTCCAAAGACACGGAGCGCAAATAGCAATGACGCCAACTCAGGTTGAGAAGATTGGCATTGAACGACAGCTTGCACAGTCTAGCAAATGAGATTGGCTTTGAAATATTCACATATACATATACTTCTACTGACAAATTTCTCTTTTATTGGTTTCTTATTCGCAGGTAATAATCCGCCCATCTGTTCAGTCGTAACAATAAAGCATAGGTTACTCCTCTAGACTATAAGGTCAACTCTTCATTTGAATCACGCTTATCCATCCAGCTTGTTACTGAGGGCAGTGATGGCAATAATCAGTTAGTTAGTTACGATTATGTTATATTATATAGGAACATAACCAACTTAATCATAATCGCACCTGCTGATTAAGTTACGTAGATATAACTATATAATCAACTGCGGAAATAGCGGAAATAAAAAGAGGGAGAGGTAGAGAGCTCTGGGTAAAGCTTGGGGCAAGGTGTTATCTACACGTGATAACTCACGTGTAGATAACATCACGTGGAGGCCCGTACCTAAAAGACGTAATCAATATAACTATATAACCAAATCAGAATCACTTTCTTTGATTATATAATCGGAATTATGGGGCTGATTATGGTTATATAGTTATTGCCATCACTAACTGAGGGTTCGACCTTGTCATCGAGATCTAAGCGGTATTACATCGGAGCTGCTTCTCTCGTAAGAGAGCAATAGTCTTTTAATAGCGAGTCACGTGATCGATTAATTGATGACGTTTATGTCATTGGTTGAGGGAGGGACTTCATTGGCAGTATGGAGTTGGTGTTGATTTGTTAAAGATAAAGGCCGTTGCCTGATTTCGGCGTGTTCGGCGTGTTCGGCGTGTTCGGCGTGGTTATGTTGACCTGAGTCGGATTTCCATTACCTATTGACCTATTACCGACTGAGTGGCAATATCGACCTAGTGGCAATTAAGTAACAGTTACATATTGTCGTCGGCGTCTCTGTTAGTCTTTGTCGAACTGGATCGGATTTCCTTACCACCATCTTGATACTGGCTTCAAGTCTAGAACCCTATGTCTCAATACCCCGCTCCTTACCTCGTATGTCTCCTCGTATGTCTTATCGAGTGTCTCATCGAATGTCTAAATACCTGTTTCCATTACCGAATGACGACGTAGTCGTCATTCTACTTGCAACCTATTTGTTACCTATCTGGTGTATATATAGAGGCTCTAGAACCCTCTTTAATAGACAGAGTTCTTATACCTAATTGTCTGTTTAACAGTTATAAGCCCAGGCTAACTACTGCATTATCTTTAATTCCAAAGCCTTTATTCCAATTAATTATTATCTTAATTATAGACAACCATAATAATAAACTCTTAACAAGAAACCAAACCCGTTATTATATTATCCGTTATCCTTGCAAGCCTAAATAATTGGGATAAATAGATTAAGGTTATTAAGTTAAAAGCAAATAATAATCGTCTCTAGGAGTATATTAACCCATTAATACCTAAGACTAAACTGCTAAAGCTTAAAGAACTTATTTAAGCCTTACCTAAGAATGCTAGTAGCTAGGGGAAGATAAAGCTCGCAAAGCTAGATAAGGAGGAGAAGGAGGAGCTCCGTACGCTTAAAGCCGATCATAAGGACGATATAAAGCTATATAGAAAACAGCTGTTAGCTCTTAATATATTGCGCAGCCATATTTAAAGCTTAATCTTATATACCTACCTTATCTATACGTTTAAATGCGTCACTACCTATAACGTCTTAGTGCTACTAAAGCAGAGAATTACTCTAACTAATAACGCCTAAAAGCTTTAAGTAGCTACCCAGTATGCAAGGCTTAAGAAAGCGCCTTAGAACTAGAACTTTAAGGTCTAGTTAAAGGAGTAGGAGAAGGTATATACTAAGTACAAGGAGCTAGATCTGCCTAAGGTAAATAGTAACTAATTAGTAAGAGACTTTATATACGCAGTTAATTCTATTACACTAAGCTGGTTAGAATATTAGAAGAACTAGCTTAAAAGGCTTAAGTAGAAAAAGAAGACGCTTCCTACCTTCTTTAAACTGGTTAAAATCTACTAAAATTACTGTTGTATAGAGCTTATCTAAAAGGGTAAAACCCTATAAGGATCCTTTATAGCCACCTTTAAGAACAAGTTAAGCAAGTTACTAAATTTAAAGCCTAAATTAAAGCCTAAATTGTTAGCAGATAAGTAAAAAAAGGAAAGGCAACTACTGCTAGAGTACTTATACGGAAAGCGTCACTACTTTAATAAATTCTAGTATATTATAGAGTTAATTCCTTACCCATTATGGTTTAAACTAAGTAATAAAATTTAAAAGAAGGTAAATAAGAAGGTTGCTAATATAACGCCAGAAATTAAGGCTTATATTAAGCAAATTAAAAAGGATAATTAAGTTAATAAATAGCTAAAGGATGGCAACTAGTAGAGCTCTAAAGAGCCTAACGGAGGCTTTATAGTTTATTAAGTAGGAGCCTATAATACAACTTCTAATTATAAGCTCTATAATAATGTTATTCTTAACTTAGGAACCAATATACACGTTATTAACGATTAAGCTAGATTTATTAGTAATATTAAGCCTACCTTAAACCAAATCTACACAGGCTTACATATAAAAAAATTATAGGCTATAGTATAGCTATAGTTATAATTAACTACCTAAAAGGGAAGAAATAGATACAGCTCTTAGGAGTAGCCTTTATATTAGGCCTCTATACTAACCTAGTATACCTCTAAAAGCTTAATAATAAAGGCGTCTATTAAAACAATAAAGAGAACATTCTCTTCTATAGCAATAATAAGATATACGCCCGCTATGGCTACTACTATAGTTAGAAAACTATTAAATATAATAAGCCAAAGAGAGACTTACTAGAGGCCTCCTTTGCGACTTAATTAAAGCTAATAAAGTATTAATTAAAGCCTCTGCTAAATTAGGTAGAAGGTCTTATATAGTACTAGTAATTAGGCTATATAGGAAAAGAAGCAATTAAGCAACTACCTTAGTTAGTAATGGGCGCGATTTTAAAGGGCCTAATAATAAAAAAATATAAATTGTGTAGAGTAAGCAAAGCTTATAAAGTAATATCTAGAAAAACACCAACTCTATTAATAGTTCCTTTTTATAAAATCTACCTTAATTTAATACCTAGAATAGTTATATTTAATAATAATAAGTACGCGGTATACTTCCTTAATAACATAACACGAATAAATAAGGTAGACATAATGGCAAAGAAGTCGTCTCTTACCTAAAGAGTTATTATATACTATAATATTATTAAACAATAATACGGCTTTAAGGTAGCCATAATCCATATAAATAGAAAGACGTCCCTTAAAGATAAGTTTAAGGATTAGACAGCTAAACAAGGAATTACTCTTAAAAGATTAGCACCTAATACTTAATTATAAAACGGTCTAGCGGAATAATCTAGTAGGGTAATTATATAGAAGGCTCAGTATATAAGAATTAAGGCTTATTTACTAGAAGAACTAATATTAGAAGCCTATAAAGCAGCTACCTATTTACTTAATTAGACGCCTATACTAAATAAGGCCTTAAAGACCTGTGGACCACTTATAGCACCTTGGCTTGCAGATGTAGCTAAAGCATGCTTTGCTATAGGTTACTACCCACGACTTGGAAGGTCTATGACGACGGTTATCCTATAGAAAGAAGGTAAAGCAGACTACTTAATCCCAGGAAGCTATCGCCTTATTGCCTTAGAAAACACCCTTAGCAAGATCTTAAAAAGTGTAATAGCGGACCACATGGCAGATACGGCTAAAGAATACGCCCTACTACCACAAAGTTAAATAGGGGCAAGAAAGAACCGCTCAACACTATTAGTACTTACGTTACGCCACCACTATTAAATCTGCATGGGTGATGTAAAGGGACTTTATAGTATTAATGCTTAGTCTAGATATTAGTGGTGCCTACAACAATATACCCTATAAGCGCCTCCTATATATCCTTAGGGCAAAGGGCTTCCTAGAATAGATTATATAATTTATTTAAGAGTTTATAGACTAGAAAGAAACATTGCTAGTCTTTAGCGGATACCAAAGCCCCCCTATTATAGTTGCAACAGAAATACTATAAGAATCACCCCTTTTGCCCATTCTCTTCCTTTTCTTTATAAGTAACCTACTTAAGTCCTTTAAGAAAGGGGCGACCTAGGGGATAGGCTTTGTTAATAATATAAACCTAATTATATATGGGCCAATAGCTGCAGAGAACTGCAAAACACTAGAGAAAGCCTATAATACCTATATAAAATAGGCAAGACGACACGGAGTCCAATTCTCACTAGAGAAATACTAGCTAATCCATTTTATAAGAAAACGCAACTAACCTATAGATCTCTAGTATATAATCCATATCTAAGGCTTTAGGGGCCAACCAGTTTAAGGCCTAATGGTATTAGGAGTATAGGTAGATAGTAAACTTTAGTAGAGCGCATATGCGTTATAAGAGGCCTATAAGGGCCAAGCGCAGTATATTACAATGTCTAGAATCGTTAATTCTATATGGGGTCCATGCTTCTAGAGATTACGCCTACTATATATAGCAGTTATCCAGCCAACGATAACGTATAGATCTAGTATTTGGGCTATAGGAGAAACCGAGAAAGGCCCCTCTAAATCACTCTTTAAACTACTCTAAAAGGTCCAAATAGCCTACCTTTAGAGCATAATAGGCGGGTATAAGCGAACGGCTACAGCACTGCTTAAGAAGGAAGCTAATATCCCCCCCTTATAATTATATATTAAAGCCACTGTAATACAAAGGGTGCAAAAGGAGCGCAACTTTAGTATTATAAAGTACATTAAGTCACGCCTAAATAAACTATAGAGGGACCCTAGGGTGCCCTATAGGAGAGCTAACTAACAACCTCAAAGTAGGGAAGATATGTTAGAGAAATAGGTAGAAAAAGCAGAAGAAGAATGGTGCTGTGTTAGGGCCTAGGCCCATATAGAGGAGGAAGGGAGACGCATAAGAGACCAGTAAAAATAATAGCAAGAAAGAGAAAGGAGCTAAAGTAGAGCATAAAAGAGTATTAGGAAACCATCTACCGCAATATAATACTAGTTGGACTAACACTGGAGAGGTATATAGGAGTTAAAGGTATAGAGGCTATCTTAGGCAAGAGGAACCCAGGCCGTAGCATGGTTAATACTATAGGGGGTAAATACCTAAGGGCTCCAAGAAGGCCTAACAAAGGCAGAAAATATAATAGCAACACTTCTAAGAGTAGGAATAATAGGACTAAAAGATTAGCTTTACTGGGTAGGTATTCTAGTAGGTAGCCTAAGATATAAATATAGCTAGCTAAGATAGTCACTAAGATATATAATACTGTTATACCCCTTATGCACTAATTAAGAAGTAATACTCTTAGTAGCTAGCACAGAGAACTATAATACACTACTCTTAATATAAAAAGGTCTTAAGGCAGTTACCCAGTGGCTTATTAGCCAAAATGTACTAAACTAGTTTTGGGTTGCAAAGGAAATAGTAATAGAAGGTAAAGGGGCGAGCACTAGGCGCCCTCTAATAACTCTATAGTAGTAGAGTTAAGTTGGCAATACTAGCGCGTCTATAGGCTTATTACGGCAGCAGTGGTTCCTAAGAAGGTTAAAAAGTAAGGTAGTAGAGCACTATAGGTAACTCACAGGCGCCTCGTAGGCGCTATATAGGCGAGTCCTAAAAGGCAGGGAGATGGATTACAGGGTTTTCTTATATAGAGTTTTCTCCCTATATGTATATAAGGAGTAGTCCGCGTGGGCCTAATAGGGATCTAAATTGGACGTTAAGCAATAAATTATTATTATTAATTAGACGCCTAGTAAAAGACTTAGGTGGTAAATACTATTTAAAAAAATCTAGTTAGTAATAGGTATAATATTACTAAAACCCAATATAGGATACCTACAAGCCTATAGCTATAGGGCCTATCCTTTTAAATATAATATTCTATACCTAAACAAGCTTGCGCTAAGGGCCTATATAGGATATCTAGTAGGGTATAATTTAACAAATATCTTCTAAATCTATATTTTAAGTTAGAAGAAAGTTATTAAAATAAAAGATATAAAGTTTAATAAGCAGTTGCTTTATAATGACTTACAGCTAGATCTAGTAAATATACTCCAAGTAAGGACTAACCAAATATTAGAAATTATTAATGTCCGTTAAATAGAGAATCTTTAAGATAAATTAGAATTATCATCTAATAAAAGCAATAAGATTTAAGATAAAACCAAAGGAAGATAATAGGTAGATTCTAGTAGAAATTAAGAGGAGCCTAATACTAAGAGTAGTAGGCAATAAGATTTAAGCTCTAAAGATAACTTAGCTTTAGGGCTTTCTACCCTAGATAAAACGCTAGAACCTAACTCACTAGAGCCTCTACTACTATCCTTAAATACCTTAGTAAAGAAGCCGCACTATATTATAGTTTTAATTAATAAAGCTAAGCTAAAGAAGAAGATTAATAGCAATATAGGAGAGCAAAACGTGGTTAAAGTATTACGGACGCTTTAAGTACGATGTTACGACTACTTGGAGAGGAGTCGCAGGAAGCTAGTTGGTTGATATAGGCACGGTCCAGGATGGATCCGGTGGAACCATGTGACGAGGAATGGTAGCCGAGGTTACGTGATGTAATCTATATAATCTATGTGATCTGTGTGATCCGTGGGATGGAGTAGATAGAGCAGACAGAGCAAATGGAGCGAAGGGATTTCTTAGGAGTACGGTTGTGTATTTAAAGGACTATAGTCCCTACCTAGATAGTTCTCTTTTTATAGTAAATTTTAGAATACAATTAAAGTTAATCTATTAGGCAACTACTCTACCAGTTATTATTATGTTGTTATTTTTGGTCGCACCTATATACCTAGCCTATTAACAGAACCCACCGTAGTTCCTACTACAAGGTTCCATTACACATTCACTACTAAGGTTACGGTGTTGGAACTAAATTAAATAACATGCCACTAAGAGCAGCACTAGTTATAATAGCGTTGACGGGAGCTACAACCTCAGGTCCAGGTGATACTAGTATAGATAAGGGGAATTCTCAAGTGGTTACACAAGGTCAGTTATAGGAAATAGTTAATCACTTATAAGACAATAATAGGATACTTAAAGAACGCATTAATGGAATTGGAGCAGTAAAGATCAAGTTACCTTTAATTAAACGATTTTTAGGAGAGAAGTTAAAGCTTAAAGGATTTCTTACGCAGATGCACTTTAAGGTAGTACAGGAAGGAGCGAAGTTAGTAACATCGTTAGATTAAGTAGCCTATGCAGGATTGTTCCTAATAGGGAGGGCACTTAAGTGGTTTAAACTGTATCTTACAGAAATATAGGCTAATGGCATAACAACTACTAACCAGGATGTACGGTATATATTTACCAGTTAGAACGGGTTTGTAGAGCGACTAACACAGATATTTAGAGACCTAGAGGCCACAACTATAGCAGAACGAAAGCTACAGAACTTAGTACAACGCACTTTAATAATTGAGTATATAACACAGTTTTAAACACTAGCCACGTAGGTTAAGTGGAATGATAGGGCGCTTATGGCACAGTATAAATAGGGACTTAAGGCTAAAGTCCAGGACGCAATTATCCTAATAGAAGATGCGGATACTCTAAGAGAGTTAATAGATTAGTTAATAAAGATTAATAATAGAATCTATTAAAGGGAACAAGCTAAGAGAGGGCAAGACAGAGTCCCATAGTCGTATAAGGCGCAGAGTACGCAATAACAGATATAGAGTCAAAAACTATAGAATGGCGCAGAGCTAATAGACCTAAGCGGTACCAAAGAAACCTAAAGATAGGAAAAGAAACTATAGAAACCTAGAGGTTAAGAATTAAGTAATTAAAGGACTAAGGAGCAGAGGCCAAACTAGGGATCTTAGCAGTAGAAGACATTTAGGCGGACTCCACAGCAAGAAAAATGGTTTAAAGATGGAGCTTGCATAAATTGCGGAAAATAGGGTTATTTCGCCAAAGACTGTAAAGGTGGTTAGAGTAACCACGTGGTAAAGGGAACCAGACCCGTAGATGGCGCGTATGTATAGAGGGACGACGGTGCACTGTAAGGAACAAAAGAGTGTTTAATTAATAGTTTTGCGTATTGTTATAATAACGCATACCAAATTCATAAAGACGCTAAGTATGGCGCAAGCTATTAGCCGTAAGAGCTAGAGTTAAAAGGACTCCAAGGGACTAGAGAGTTAAATAAAGAACAAGATTAACTCTACAAGCTAGATTAAGATGTTACAGCAATATACAGATAAAGATTAGTAGTAATAACAATAGAGTTGGAGTACTCATTGATCAACAGCAATAAGGATAAAAAGGAGGCTAACTAGGAGCACTTAAACCTTAAAAGCGTAACAGAAGCAGAGACTAAGACCACCACCAAGCGAGGTTTAGTAACGGGTATAGTAACACCATTAGATACAATTTTCATCGCTTTACAAGACAATAGGAGTAACGTTTAGAAGAAACTAAGTAAGCAGACAACTGCTAGTGCTAGCTCATTACTTAGTAAAGGCAAAGGGCCACAGGCTCAAGATTCTTAAGAAGAGATAAGAGAAGCTCAAGATTCTTAAAGTAAGATAAGACACACCCAAGAACCCACAATAGATAAAAACTAATAGGAAAGGGTAGTAACTTAGTTTAGTAACAAACGAACGAGTATAGAACGCAAGTTTAAGAACTACAAGTTTAGGGAACAAATAAGAACGTTAGTAATTCTAGGTAAACGTAGTATTCAGCCTAAAGATTAAAAAGTCAATACTAGGATCAAAAAGCAAGACAACTATAAAGATCTAGCTATAAGACGCAGAAAACAAGAAACTATAGATAAGTTCAGAACAAGAATTATTGCATAATAAGAGCAAAAGCTAGACAAGAGATTAGCTATGCCAGGTTATATAAGGGACAGAGCACCCATATGAAGAATTACTAATAGGCCAAGTGCAGGGACACCTAGGGCAAAATAGTTAGATAAACTAGAACAAGAAAAGGATCTAGATATCCTAACTAGGTTCAAAGAAAGACATACCAAAGGATATTATAACGCAGCGATAACAAGGTACTTTCTAATAGATAGACTATACACACTAAACCAGCTGTACGGAAAGTGGTATAGGCAACAACACAACGACGAATAGGAAGATTTTTATATATAGCTAGACAAGAAAGTTGTCCAAGACTAACCTATTACAGAAAAACGTATGAGTTATATTAAAGGAGCATTAATTATAATATTAAGGAACCTAGAAGAGGGATCTAGGGACTAGAGAAGTAAGCGGCAAGTCTTAGTACCCACAGCAGAGATACCAGTAGTTAGGTTAACTAGGTATAAGTTTAAACTTAAGGATAAAGACAAACTAAGAGTTAACCCAAAACATATAGTGTATTATACACTATCGTGGATAGCTTGTGTGGATAACACATGCAACATATATAGAGCACTAAAAGATAAGAACCGGAAGTACTTAGTAAGGATATATTAGGCACTAGAGGAAAAGCAGTTTAAAAACGCCAAGTATATACATAGTTAGCACCCAGTAGAAGTACAAGGTCAAGGGGACTTAACACTTTAACTAGGAAGATTTCTTATAGAAGAGTGTCTAGATGGACAATAGTGGTAGAAGTGCCTAGAGAACACTTATCCATAGCATATAGAGGAAAAAAAACAAACTAAGTATTAGCCAAAGTTGGACCAAGTACAGGCAGGATCTAGCAGCCAATAGTTGGGAAAAGGGGAGGCGTATAGGACTAGAGGAAACTAGTATTAGAACTTTAGACCCTTAAAGGAATTTAAAAACGACACCTAAACTTAAGAGCTAAGTGGCAAGATCAGCAGTTTAAAGCGTTAGTAGATAGTAGAGCAATAAGGAACCACATATTACTAAAGGCAGTAGAAAGGATAGGGTTACTATATAAATAAAAGGAACACCCGTATTTACTAATAACGATTTTAGGAGATTAGATAGCCTATGGAGGAGGTATTATCAATCTCAAAATAGGACCTATTCAGATAACTATTAAAGGGAGACCAGTCAGAATGTCTTTTAATATCCTACTATTAGGACAGGATAAGGCAATACTAGGAATGCCTTAGTTACAGGAGTATAATCTAAAGATTAATTGGGTTATAGGTTAGGTCGATATTAAGGATACACAACAACGCAAAGTACAACAGTAAACCAAGTTAGTATAGTACCAAGTCGGAGCGATATATAAAGAGACTAAGTAAGGCTTAAGTTATATACCAAAGAGATACCACAAGTATGGAAAAAAGTTATAGTTACTAGAAAGTAAGAAGCTGTCAGAGCATACAGCTTAGGACTATAAGATAAAATTAAAAGAGGGAATAAGTCTAAAGTTCTTTTTAATTTATAAGCTTACTGAAACAGAGTTAGTAGCGCTTAAGGAGTTTATCTAGGAGAACTTACGAAAGGGATATATTAGACTATCGCAGTTATTAGTGGGATATCTAGTGTTATTCATCCCAAAGAAAAACGGAAAACTCAGGATGTGTATAGACTATAGATAGTTAAACAGCATTACTAGAAAGGATAGGTATCCTTTACCCTTAATTAGCGAAATCCAAGACAGGATAGGCAACGTAAAGATCTTTATAAAGATAGATCTAAGATGGGTATACCACCAGATCAGAATCAAGGAAGGCAACAAATAGAAGGCAGCCTTTAGGTCAAAGGAAGGACTGTATAAGCCATTAGTTATACAGTTTAGGCTTATAAACGCACCAGCAACATTCTAGAAGCGAATTAATAGTGTGTTAGGAGAACACCTAGATAAATTTATTATAGCATACCTTAACAACATTATCATCTACTTAGAAAGTAAGGAAGAGCACAGAAAACACATCAAGTAGGTTTTAAAGAGACTATAAAAAGAACAGATGCTAGTAGTGATTAAGAAATACGAGTTCTTTACTAGGAAAACCAATTTTGTTAAATTTATTATCGAACTAGGCCAACTTAGCATAGATCTAAAAAAGATCAAGGCTATAGTAAATTAGCAAGAACCAGAGAACGTAATATAGTTAAGATCGTTCCTAGGGTTTTGCAATTACTGTAGAAGGTTTATAGCGCAATAGTTACAGGACATTAAGCCGTTTACGCAATTAACTAAGAAAGAAGAACCATAGATATAGGGAAAGAAGTAATAAGAACTGTTTAAAAGAGTTAAAGAGTTATTTACCTAGGAGCCAGTTCTTAAGATCTATCAACCAGGTCTAAAGACGGTTATAAAAACGGATGCATTAGACTTTACACTAGGGGCGTGCTTCCTACAGAAATATTAAGATAGATAGCACCCAGTAGCATACTACAGTCGAAAGATGACACCACTAGAGTTAAACTATAACATCTATAACAAGGAATTGTTAGGTATAGTTACAGCACTTAAGGAATAAAGAGCATTCTTACAAGGCACAGAGAAACCATTTGTGGTTAAGATAGACTATAAGAACCTTACAGGATTTCTAACAATAAAGGAACTCAACCAAAGACAGGTTAGATGGGCGGAAATGCTTACAGAATACTATTTCGAAATTCAGTATACCAAGGGTATAGATAATGTACAAGCAGATGCTCTAAGCAGGAAGGCTAAACTATAAAGCGATAAAAAGCTATCGGGAGCTTTATTGCAAAAAGATCAAGACGGATTAATTAGGTATAATTATCTAAAGATTATAGCAACTAAGGAAAGTCAGATCCATAAATTACTAAAGAATAATTAGACACAGAAGATTTAAGAAGTATAGGCAGAGGATCCAGACTTAGAGCAATACGAAAATAGAGAAGCAATATATATGCCTAAGTCTATTACAGAAGAATTTGTTAAGGAATTCCACAAGGGAATAATACAAGGACACAACGGAGCTATAGGCTTAGTGTTAAGACTTTAAGAGGAGTACATTATTTAAGGAATCTGGGGACTAGCAAGACAAGTTATAAAGGAATATTTAGATTACCAAAGGAACAAACCAACGAGGTATAAGCCGTATAGAGGGCTATAACCTATTAAAACACCAGAAAGACCATAGAAGGTTATATTATAGGACTTTATTGTTAAGTTACCAAAGTCAAGAGATCCTATTATAGGACAAGATCATAACGCGATTTTAGTAATAGTGGATAAGCTAATAAAGTAGGGATACTTTATAGCATACACTAAAGAGATATCAGCAGAGGATGTTGCTAGAATCTATATAAAAGAAGTATTTGCAAGACATAGAGCACCAGACAAGATTATATCGGATAGAGATCTAAGATTTATAGTAGCATTTTAGGAAGTATTTCTGGCAGAATAAGGGGTTTATACAGCAATATCTACAGCATATTATCCGCAGACGGATGGACAAACGGAAAGACTAAACTAGATACTGGAGTAGTATCTAAGGCATTATATTAATCACGTACAAAACAATTGGGTATTATTATTACCAGTTACACAGTTTGCATACAATACAACACTATAAGAAGGAATGGGAACATTACTATTCAAGGCGAATTATAGATACAAGCTAAGAACATCGTTATCACCATATTAAGTAAAAAAGACGAGTAGCACAGCTAAGCAAAGAATAGAGATGTTAATGAATCTTTATATAGACCTTAAAGAAACAGCTAAACTAGTATAAAAATAAATAAAAAGGTACTATAATGCTAAGAGATCTAAGGGACCAGATCTTAAGGAGGGGGATAAAGTATAGCTACTACACAAAAACTTCAAGAGTTAATAACTAAGTAAGAAGTTAGACTATATTAGACTAGGACCTTTTAAAGTTAAGTAAAGAATTTTATTAGTTATGTATAAGTTAAACCTACTAGCCAAAATGAAAATCTACCCTATATAATATGTCGCAATGCTAGAACCAGCATACGGAAATGTCAAGCCACTAGTCTATAAGGCAGACACGTATAGAGGATAAAAGGAAGACAAATAGCAAGTTTCGAAGATTATCAGTTATAAGGATATAGATAACGAAACATAGTATAAAGTAAAGTGGACAGGCTATAGTAAGACTACCTAGGAACCACTAAGTAACCTAAAAAACGCTATAGGAAAGGTACGGGAGTATCAGAAGAAAGTAGGTTAGGTAATATTAATAGAGAGGAATCGCCAAAAAATAAATCGCCTAAAGGGGACCTAAGAGGAGCAATTGCTAAGCTACTTGGAGTTATTTCCCTTATAGGAGGAGAGTTAATCCTTTTATTACCTAGCTTAGACAAACCCTGTTAAACCAGTTTCCACTCCTTAGAACGAACCTTCTTATGCACTTTCTTAAGATAAAGCAGATAAGTATAAGCGGAGGCACGAGCTTTAAGGGCATAGCGCTCCTTATCTCTTACCCGCTTAGCGCGAGTATGGTCTTCGTCCTAGAGACGGCAAATCTCGCCCAAGGCACTGGAGAGCTTAGCGTTAAGTTTTATAGCGGCAGATTAAACACAAGACCCTATAACAAGTTACTTAGGGAACTTAAAGACTATTAAGAGTTATAGGACGCGCATACTTAGCGTTAGAGATAGAGCGAACGTCGCAAGACAAACGAACGTTTGCTTTAGTGCACTCTAAACAAGAGGAAGGTTGTTAGGCAGTAGGACTCGCCAGCGCAACACAAACCAACCCCTCTTTCGCACAACGAGAATATGGAGACGGCATTACCTCACCTAGCGACAGTATGGAGGAAACCGTACGCGCACAGCAAAGGGTGGAAGAAGAAGAAGAAGAAGCTTTAGCTATAATAAGCAAAGATATTAACTAGACTAATTAAACGGACATTACACCTCTAGTGGACGACTTAGAGATGTTAGGAATCTTCAAGGACAAAGATAAAAAGGAGGGAGATAGTGTTACGGACGCTTTAAGTACAATGTTACGACTACTTAGAGAGGAGTTACAGGAAGCTAGTTGGTTAATATAGGCACAGTCCAAAATAGATCCGGTGGAACTATGTAACAAGAAATGGTAGCCGAGGTCACATAATATAATCTGTGTAATCTATATAATCTATATAATCCGTGGGACGGAGCAGACAGAGCAGACAAAGTAAACGGAGCGAAGGGATTTCTTAGGAGTACGGTTGTGTATTTAAAGGACCATAGTCCCTACCCAGATAGTTCTCTCTTTGTAGTGAATCTCAGAATATAATTGGAGTTAATTTGTTGGGCAACCACTCCACCAGTTATTGTTACGTTGTCGTTTTTGGTCGCACCTATATACCCAGCCTATTGACAGAACCCACCGTAGTTCCTGCTACAAGGTTCCATTACACAAAGGAAAGAGACTTAAAGAATAATTAAAGGTCTATGCAGGTTTTTTTATAAATATTACTAATAACTAAAGCCTTCTAGTTTAAAGATTAGCCTTTAATATAGGAGGCCCCTGTGGTTAGGTTCCGTAACACTACCCCCCCTCTTATTAAGGCGGAGCTCCGGCGACGCTGTGGTTACTATATATATATAGGGGGAAATGCTTAGGGTATCTAGAAGAAGAAATATTGTTATAGATATAATGGGTTTATATAGGTACTTCTGACTTAAAGCTTATGGGTTGCTACTATGCGAAGGTACTAGGCTATAGAGGGGAAGGAGACTGTTAGAGACTTAGTAAGGTATAAGGGTGTTGCTAAGGCGCTAGTAGCAAGCGAGCCAATAGGGATTTTTTATCCCGGGGGTAGAAAATCCTAATTAGCTGGCTTCTCCTTAGCGTCTAGAATCTGACCAATTAGACAACTTTAACCAGTAGTCAAAGTTCCTTAATATCTTATTAGAGTAGTTACATAATAGTAATATACAACAATTTAGCTGTAACGGCTTCTATAGGGGATTAGGTACGAAATCTCTGCTTAGGCCTAGTTTCTGTAGGTTTATATAGTAGAAATCGCTAATTAGATCTTTTGCATTCTTAAAGTCTTCCTATAGTTACCATTCTGGCTAATCTATATTAAATCCTATATAGGTAGCTTTATAGTAGAGCTACCGTCCTCTGCCTTTACTAAAGTATTTGGAGTTGATGATTTGTTTAACAGTCTACTCCTTATAGTTCTTGTCCTCGTTCTTATCTTAGATTAGTACTAGTAGGGATTTAGGCTATATTTATCCTAGTAGAGGGTTAGGCTGGTAAAGGTATAGTAGCTATAGGTGAAACATAGGCTATATCCCGTGGGTGGCTAAGGTAGGCGGAAGCTCTAGTTTATATACGGCTCCTCTATTAATAACTCGTTTAATCTAGTAGGGGCCAAGGTTCTTATAGTTGAGTGACTTTATAGGCCTCTGCGTGGAGATATTGCGCGTATCTAACTATACCTAGTCGCCAACACGCATCTTAGGTGGTAGTATTCTGTAATAGTTGGTAAAGTAAGCCTACTTTACTTAGGCCCAGGCCATCTCTCCTTTATAGTAGTTAAGTAGATCTTTTATACAGTCTGCATACTAATCAGTAAGTAGCATCTTAAGGCGTTTTCTATATGGCAGTTTCTTATTAATAGGCTCTGGTGGCTCTATACTAGATTATAGGTAATAACCTTTATTCGTAAAGAACGGGGTAAGTCCTATAGTAGCTAAGACGTAGTTATTTACTATAAATTTACCTAGCGGAAGGTAGTCTACCCAGTTATCTTAACTATAGGCGACTACCTATCGTAAGTACGCCTTTATACTAGCGTTAGCATTTTCCAGTTATCCAGTAGTTTTGTAGTAGAAGGATGTAGACATCTTAATAGAGATATTAAGGCGTTGGCAGATCCGCCTCTATATATTAGAGTTAAATTACGTGCCTTAGTTAGACGTAATAGAGTTAGGTAATCCGTATAGTTGGTAGACTTTGCAGAGGAAGGTATTAGCAATGTCGCTAATAGCTACACCTTTAGTTGGGACGTAGTGGCGTTCTTTTATAAGTCGACATATTATTATAAGGATGTTTTTATAGGTTTGGCTATATCGTTTATAAGGTAGCAGGTCGATAACGAAATCTATAGCAATATCTGCCTATCGGCGTATAGGTACTAGTAGAGGGTGTAATAGTCCTTAGTACTTTATATAAAATACTTTAATACGCTTACAACCCTAATAGGCGCCTATAAAGCGTTTAACTAAGTCTATTATTTTGGGCTAGAAGTAGTATCGGCTTAGAAGCTTATAGGTCCATTCTTTGCCTAGGTAGCCGCTTAACCAGAGGTTATAGGCCATTATAGGTTTTCTAAGTTAGGGATAAATAGATAGCCTCTATAATAGAGCCTGTTCTCTTTTACTTCTAAGGCTACTATATTAATCTAGCCTAAGCTTTAGAGGTTAGTAGGTAGTGTATGGGTACTAGCAATCTTTGCGGCAATTAGTTAATATAGTAATAGGTTAATAGAGGTTTTATATGCTACGGTAATAAGCTTGTTAATTTCTAGGGTTAACTCTAGTTCTGTAGTATAAAGCTAAGGTATAGTTAGCTCTATTATAGGTACATCGGGAAAATATTCGCAGGATGAGATTTAAGTAGACTTTAATTTTCGCGTTTCGCGTAATTGACATGCAATTTAACTAACTTGACACGCAATTGACCAACTTGACACGCAATTGACCAACTTGACACGCAATTTAACCAACTTAACATGCAATTAACCAACTTGATACGCAATTCGATCAACTTAACATGCAATTAACCAACTTGACACGCAATTCAACTAACTTGATATGCAATTAACCAACTTGATATGCAATTCGACTAACTTGATATGCAATTAACTAACTTAACAACTTTAAAAGCTAACTATATATTTCTTAACACGCAATTAACCTACTTAGCAACTTTAAAAGGTAACTATATATTTCTTGA
>Ga0307507_10002387_pt1 | contig 39642 bp, 13 predicted proteins | sample 7_EM_MG_FD_207223 | JGI IMG/M metagenome (GOLD analysis project Ga0307507, IMG submission 207223) | Populus trichocarpa ectomycorrhiza microbial communities from riparian zone in the Pacific Northwest, United States - 7_EM | ecosystem: Host-associated > Plants > Roots > Unclassified | place...
ATATAACTTTACCTTAATTGCATGTCAAGAAATATATAGTTACCTTTTAAAGTTGCTAAGTAGGTTAATTGCGTATTAAGAAATATATAGTTAGCTTTTAAAGTTGTTAAGTTAGTTAATTGCATGTTAAGTTAGTTAAATTGCGTGTTAAGTTGGTCAATTGCATATTAAGTTGGTTAAATTGCGTGTTAAGTTAGTTAATTGCATGTTAAGTTAGTTAAATTGCGTGTTAAGTTAGTCAATTGCGTGTTAAGTTGGTCAAATTGCGTGTCAAGTTGGTCAATTGCATGTCAAGTTAGTTAAATTGCGTGTTAAGTTAGTTAATTGCGTGTTAAGTTAGTTAAATTGCGTGTTAAGTTAGTCAATTGCGTGTTAAGTTGGTTAATTGCGTGTCAAGTTAGTTAAATTGCATGTCAATTACGCGAAACGCGAAAATCAAAGTCTACTTGAATCTCATCCTGCGAATATTTTCCCGATGTTATTATTTAAGACACTGCCAAAACTAATAAGGTATGGCAGTATATCGACCTATTAAAGAAGAAAGACGAGCTTCCGAAGCTAGAACCTCCGAAATAACCTATACTAAAAGACGTGCTTCCCACTGCTACCTTAATAGCTTAACTAGATCTAAACTAACTTATTGCCTATAATTAACTATACGCGGAATACAAGGACGACCTCCGCATACACCAGAAGCAAGAGCAAGCCATAAGCAATGTCAGCACCTATATTGTTTGATTGACATCGGTAGACTACCTTCCTCTTATTAACGGCCTTGACATAGTGTACGAACGACTTTAAGCACTTAAGAAAGCACTTGCCCCTACCATATTAGGTCAAAAGTATGATGTCCTTAATTAATACACGGCTCTTAAAGCCTATGACGAAAAATAGAGCGTTGACAAATGGTTAAACAACTGGCGGAATATCTACAAGCTTGCAGAATAATTAGAGCTACTAGACGTACAGGGATTTAGACCCTACTATGATTTTATACAAGCCATCAAACCCATCTCTTCTAGTTTTATAGGAGCGCTAGAAGTAGACCTTATCAAAAAAGAACGAAAGGACGAAGAGGCCCTATCCATTATCGACCTTATTGAGGAATTCAAGGAGCACTACCACATACAGCAAATAGCATTATCTCCTTTTACCACTACTGCCAATTACTCTGCATTTGCGACCCTTTAAAATAATTCTAATTTAGACTCTAACGGCAATTCAAATTTAAATTTAAGGTGGTATAAGAAATGCATATACGGCCTTATACACCAATATAATGACTGCTACTACATCGTTAAGCATAAGCGCCCTTAAGAATGGAGACCAAGGGCAGACATTTAAAAGAAAATAGATGAAATGATCTTATTTATACCTTAGGTTAACCCCATAATTAAATAGATTTAAAAAGAAGAACTAGAAGTAAAGAATATAGAAACAATTAATTTTAATTCTAAAACTAGCCTAGCTTCTATAACTCCGACCTATAATACTGCCGCGTTTAGCACTGGTTAAACACTGTTTAAACTCCAGAACACCTAGATACTTAACCCTGGCGCAGATACGCACGTTTATAACAACAAAGAAGACTTTATATTCTCCTACTTAGCAGCAGAAGACGACTACCTAATTACTAGCGGAAATTTCGAAAAGATTTAAGCCTACAGAATAGTAACTATTACTGTTAATACACCTACTAGGAAGTTAAAAATGAAGCTATCCTATATAGCACTAGCACCTACCTTTTTCACAAATATTATAGCACTCTTAAGAGCTACTGATAATGACATCCATTTTAACTTAGGATGAGATGTGCTCTACCATTTAGCAACTAGTGAAACAGTCTGCTATACGAAACGACTAAGGGGCCACTAGGCACTAATATACAAAGAGCCTATAAGTACCCTAGATTCGACTTAGTCAATATTCTTAACCTCTAAGAGATACCAGCCTACAACGGCACCAAATATAACGACTATGTTGTCACCAGATCCGCGTACATCGGCACCAGATCCGCCTATATTAGCACTAGTTATAATGACCGCAACGTCAACAACGTCTACAACGACACCAGAGTCATCAAATACGGCGCAGCTAGTAGCCTATATAAAGAAGACAACCTGTTAAAGATACAAGAAGCAATTTAAATTAGGAAATAAACTCTATAAGCACCTAAGAAAGAGCTATAGATACACCCAGCAGTAATAAGAGACTCGATTAAATATAACGGCTTTATTTAGAGCCTCACCAGAAGCACCACGTGCGACACTATTAATAGCTATATCTAAAGCCTCACTATATCAAACGACGACATAGTCGCTTAACCAGATTTAAATATCTACCTCAAGTTCTACCCTAAGCGTCCTCCTTAGTTACAGCTCAAATGCTACCCTAAGCGTCTCCTTAGCTACAGATTAAGTGACTACCCTAAGCACAGATTAAAATACTATACTAGAATTAAACACCTCACTATAAGGACTTTAAGACGATATCTTAAATATAATTAAAGCAATTCTAATTTAACCAAGCAGTTTACTAGAACCGTTAAATATAGCTCTATATACTAATAAAATCTTAGTTAAACCTTCTGCCAACCTTACCCTACCAGAAGGATTAAACCAAATTCAACATCAAGTGTATAGTACCATTGCCCTACCCTTCGCCGCTTTAAAATTATATCTAAATTTCCTATTTTTGGTACAGTTTTTACCTTTATTTTATTTTCTACAGCTTTGACTACACCGTCAAATCTGGGGGGGTGTGTAATAGTTTACTAGCACTACGCTGAGACACAAGACCGTCGCCTAAGAGGCTCCAAGACACAATCGACGCCACCCTTATATGTCTCAGATACGGTTAAATATTAAGTCATGGACTATGGAGTTCCGGGTCTACTTTTATATATTTAGTTCACTTAATTTCTATAGATTTAGAATTAAGTCGTTCTTTTAATACCCACACTTGCACTGTTATATTATATACAACACAAGACTCTACAACCACAGACTACACCTAGAATGATACTATCACTATATATAATAGGGACACACCCAAACTATATACACAGTATAGGTGTGCTGCGGCCACTATATAGGCCCCTATAATATAAGACACTGCTTAAACCAAGACTAAATAAAATATGTAAACTGCCACTAAAGCACACATAAGGCGTGGGAGAGAGAAGACTACATTAAATATAGAAGACGGAAGGTAAGGGCTTAATAGCTATAGGAACAACTACACGCTAGGTTATATAAATAGAAATAATAGGCAATAAGCTAGGAGGATATAGGTGCCTTCCCAACATTTCCTACCTTTAGTAATAGGGGGCTAGGCTAGCCATCCCAAGCCTTAATAGGCCAGAAGTGGCGCTACGTAATATTACCAGACCGAATAGGGACATAAGGGTTATAGGGGACACAAGGGTTATAGGGTATACAAGGGAGAGAACACCCTATAAAAAGACCCCTATAGACATCTACAGCAAGCTCAAGACCAGGATAATTAAGAATTAGACTTAACACGGCAAATATAACATTTGCAGCTGACTTATAAAGGGTATATAGCTAACCAGTAAAATCAGGGGAAGAACCGGAGATAATAACAGATTTAAATATAAAAGCGCTAGTAGAAATATAAGATATAAAAATAGAAAGCTCTATATAAAATAAGTAGCAACTAGGGTATAGATATAAGAGATAGAAGTTCTAAATATCCTAAAGAAAGTAGAAATAGAAGAAGTGAGGAATAAAGGAAAGACAAAGGACCCTTACTAGAGGTCCGCCACCTATCTATTATATAGTATAACTGTGGCAATATAAACCACCATCTTATAAGGCCCCTACTAGACAGTCTAGACCTAGAGAAACACTGTATCCTTGCTATATAAGAGCCGTATTATAATACCTATATATAATTAACATACTGCCCCCAAGAATTCTAGCTCCTATATAAACCAAAAGCAGCCATACGCGTGTGCTTTATAATTAGTAAGGCTATTAGCCTATCCTTATAGTTATAACAGGCAATTAACCTAGATATTACAGTTATAACAATCTAGATATATAAGGGACTAGTATAAATTATTAATATATATAACCCTAGGGTTAAAGGCGTCCCATAAACAGAGAATATTATATTAGTAATAAGCTTACTAGAAACCAAAGGCATAAAGTCTATTCTATTAGGAGACATAAACCTCCACTACCTATAGTAGGGAGGTATCTATATTGCTACTAACTAATAAGCAGAGTGCCTACTAAAAGCTATAGACATCTAGGGCCTTAAGCTAGCTACCCCCCTAGGAGCAATTATATAGCAATAAGGCACTACCAGAAGTATAATTAACCTTATATTTATAGACAAAGGCCTATACTAGAGACTCAAAAGGTGCAACCCCAAAGAAGAATAGGTACTTACCTTAAACCATATCCCTATCCAGATACAACTAGATCTGGATATTAAGGCGCAACTAAATAGTAAAAGATACGCAATAAGGAAGCTTAAGACAGACAGTTTCCTTAGTATAGTTAAACAATAACTTTAAGACCTAGAAGAAATCCACCTAATACTAAATAAGTGAGGCTTATTAGCTACCCCTAAGGAAATTAACTAAAGACTAGAAAGGATCTAGGCAGTAATTAAAAATAAACTAAAAGAGTACTGCCCAGTCTCAAAACCAGGCCCCTATACGCGATATATATAGTCCGTATAATATATAGTTCTTATTACTAGCCAACAACAAGCAAAAAGGAAATACACAAGCAGCCACAACCCTAAAGATAAGAGATAATATAAAGACACAAGAAACTAGTTAAAGAATACCCTAAAAAAAGAAGCAAGGAATAACTAGAAATAGTTTATAAATAAGCACACTTCTAACCCAAGCCTCCCCTATAATAAGGGCCTTTAGGCCATAGTAAAATAGTTAAAGAAAAAGGCAAGGCGCCTAGTAAAAGATCTATACCTATTACCCCTACAAAAAGCAGGGGAAACATAGGCCACTAATAACAATAATAAAAAGGTAAAGATCCTTATAGAAAGGTTCTTCCCTTAACCAGCTCTAGCAGACCTTAGTAATATTACGGGTAAAACACTAGTAACTCGCCTATAGGTTAATAGCAATATAATAATAGAGGAAATGGCCAGAACTATTAGCCACCTTTTAAACAATATAGTACTAGGACCAGATGGAATTCTAAATAAGGCCTTAAAAACCTATAGACCACTTATAGCACCTTAGCTTATAGATATAGCCAAAGCATGCTTTACTATAGGCTACTACCCGCAACTTAAAAGATCTATAACAATAGTTATCCTATAAAAAGAAGGTAAAGTAGATTACTTAATTCCAGGAAGCTACCACTCTATTACCTTAAAAAACACCCTTAGCAAAATCTTAGAAAGGGTAATAGCGGACTATATAGTAAACATAGCTAAGGAACACGCCCTATTACTATAAAGTTAAATAGGGGTAAGAAAGAACCGCTTAACACTATTAGTACTTATGCTACTCGCTACCACTATTAAGTCTGTATAGGTAATATAAAGGGACTTTATAGTATTAATGCTTAGCTTAGATATTAGTGGTGCCTATAATAATATACCCTATAAGCGCCTCCTATATATCCTTAGGGCAAAGGGCTTTCTAGAATAGATTATACAATTTATTTAAGGGTTTATAGGCCAGAAAGAAACATTACTAGTCTTTAGTAGATACCAGAGCCCTCCTATTATAGTTATAATAGGAATACCATAAGGATCACCCCTCTTACCTATACTCTTCCTTTTCTTTATAAGCAACCTACTTAATTCCTTTAAGAAAGGGGCGACCTAGGGGATAGGCTTTATTAATAATATAAACCTAATTATATACAGCCTAATAGCCGCAGAGAATTATAGAACACTAGAGAAAGCCTATAACACCTATATAGAATAGGCAAGATAATACAGAGTCCAATTCTTACTAGAGAAATACCAGCTAATCTACTTTATAAGAAAACGCAACCAATCTGCAGATCTCTAGCATATAATTTATATTTAAGGCTTTAGGGGTTAACCAGTTTAAGGCCTAAGGGTATTAGGAGTATAGGTAGATAGCAAGCTCTAGTAGAGCGCATATACATTATAAGCGGCCCATAAGGGCCAAGCACAGTATATTATAATATCCAGAATTGTTAATTCTATATAGGGTCCATGCTTCCAGAGGTTACGCCTACTATATATAGCAGTTGTCTAGCTAACCATAACGTATAGATCTAGTATTTAGGCTATAGGAGAATCTAAAAAAGGCCCCCCTAAATTACTCCTTAAACTACTCTAAAAGGTCTAAACAGCTTGTCTCTAGAGAATAACAGGCGGGTATAAGTAAACGGCTACAGCACTGCTTAAGAAGGAAGCTAATATCCCCCCCCTATAATTATATATTGAAGCCGCTGCAATATAAAGGGTATAAAGGGAGCGCAACTTTAATATTATAAAGTATATTAAGACACGCCTAAATAAACTATAGAGTAACCCTAGGGTACCCCACAGGAGAACAAACCAATAACCCCAAAGTAGGGAAGATATGTTAGGGAAACAGGTAAAGAAAGTAGAAGAAAAATAGTGCCGTATTAGGGCCTAGGCCCATATAGAGGAGGAAGGGAGACGCGTAAGAGATTAGCAAAGACAATAGTAAAAAAGAGAAAGGAGCCAAAGTAGAGTATAAAAGAGCACTAGAAAACTATCTACCATAACATAACACTAGTTAGACCAACACTGGAGAGGCGTATAGGAGTTAAAGGTATAGAGGCTATCTTAGGCAAGAGGAACCTAAGCCGTAGCATAGTTAATACTATAGGGGGTAAACACCTAAGGGCTCCAAGAAGGCCTAACAAAGGCGGAAAACATAATAGTAACACTCTTAAGAACAGGAATAATAGGACTAAAAGATTGGCTCTACTAGGTAGGTGTCCTAGTAGGTAGCCTAAGATGCAAATATAGCTGGCTAAAATAGACACTAAAACATATAATACTATTATGCCCCCTACACACTAACTAAGAAGCAATGCTCTTAGTAGCTGGTATAGAGAACTATAATACACTACTCTTAATATAAAAAGGTCTTAAGGCGGTTACCTAGTGGCTTATTAGCCAAAATGTACTAGACCAGTTCTGGGTTGCAAAGGGAATAGTAATAAAAGGCAAAGGGGCGAGTACTAGGCGCCCCTTAATGACTTTACAGTAGTAGAGTTAAGTTTGCGATACTAGCGCGTCCGTAGGCTTGTTACAGCAGCAGTGGTTCCCAAGGAGGTTATAAAGTAAGGTAGTAAAGCACTATAGGTGACTCGCAGGCGCCCTATATACAAGTCCCAAAAGGCGGGGAGATAGATTACGGGGTTTTCTCATTTTCTTAAATAGAGTTTTCTCCCTATATGTAAATAAGGAGTAGTCCGCGTGGGCCCAATAGGGATCCGAATTGGACGTTAAGCAATGAATAATTATTATATAGTTTATATATAATATAATACTATAGGAAGGGATAGATATATTACCCTTTAAAGCGAATTACGAATATAAGCTAAGGATATTATTATAGCTATAATAAGTAAAGAAGATAAATAGTATAGCTAAATAAAGAATAGAAAACTTAATAAATCTTTATATATATCTTAAAGAAATAGCTAAACTAGTATTAAAAAAAAATAAAAAGGTCTTATAATGCTAACAGATTTAAGAAACCAGATCTTAAAAAGGGGGGTAAAGTATAGCTACTATATAAAAATTTTAAGAGTTAATAACTAAGTAGAAAACTAGACTATATTAAACTAGAACCATTTGTAATTAAAGTAAAAATCTTAGAAGTTATATATAGACTTAACTTACTAGAAAGGATAAAGATCTACCCTATATAGTATATTATAATACTAGAGCCAGTATATAGGAATATTAAGCCACTAGTTTATAAAGTAAACACCTATAGAGGATAAGAAGAGAATAAATAGGAAGTTTTAAGGATTATTAGTTATAAGGACATTAATAATAAAATATAGTATAAAGTTAAGTAGATAGGCTATAATAAGACTACCTAGGAACTACTAGATAATTTAAAAAATGCTATAAAAAAGGTGCAGGAGTATTAAAAAAATTAGGTTAGGTAGTATTAATAAAGAAGGATTATTAAAGAATAAGTTATTTAAGAGGGACCTAAGAGGAGTAGCTACTATATTACTTAGAGTTATTTCTATCCCTAAAAGACATAAATCCTTTTTTTGTTTTTTTCTATTTTATAAGAACCCTATTTAGTAAAATAAAGTTCCTTTAAATAAGCTTTTTTATAAACCTTTTTAAGATAGACTAACTAAGTAGAGGCGTTTATTTAATCCTTTAGGGCTTTTTATTTATAAATAGAGGCAGCTTCTAATTCCGCTATATAGGTACAGTGTGGTTCTTTAAGGGAAGCTAATAGCTTACTATTAAGCTTCTTCGCAGTAGATTAAATCTAAAACCCTATAATAAATTTAGTAAGGCACTAGATGCCTATAGAGAATAATAAGACGTATATATTTACCATTAGAGAGAGATTAAATATTATAGAATAACCGTATATTTAATTTTGTATACTTAGCGTAAAATAAAGGTTAGTAACTAGATAGAGCCGCGATTATAATATATACTAACTTCTTCTCTATATAACAAGAGTAGGAAGGTATAATTTTACCTAGTAAAAAAATTATAGAAATTACGCGCGTATAATAATTAGACGTAGAGGATTTAATTGAAGATATTAGAAATAATAAAGGTTACTAAATTAAAGACGGGAATGTTATACCTCTAGTAGACAACTTAGAGATATAAGATATCTTTAAGGACGAAGATAAAGAGGAGGGGGATAGTATTACAGACCTTATATTAGCAGTAGTACAGCTACTAAGAGAAGATATAAATAGACTAGTGGTAGAAGCGCGAGCGGCGCTAGAACTAGTTAAACTATAGGATAAGAGGTAACTAAGTTATATAATAGATTACGTTACTATTTTAGTATATAGGATCTATAGGATCTATAAGGAATGTTATGTACTAAACGTACCTTATGTACTTTACGTACTTAGTATTTCTTAGGCGTAGTTTATATATTTAAAGGACTACAGTCCCTACCTAGATAGTTCTTCTCTTTATAGTAAATCTTAGAATATAATTAGAGTTAATCTATTGAGTAACTACTCCACCAGTTATTTATATATTATTAACTTCTTGTTTACCTATATACTTAGCCTAATAACAAGTCCACCGTGGTATTTTCTATAAGGCTTCCTTACACTAAAGCAGGAAGAAAATATTATCTTCTTACCAAAATTCGAAGAATAATATATTAAAAGATATTAAGAAGCAGCTATAAAACAGTACTTTATAAAAAACAGACTAAGGGTATTAATATAAGTGTACTAAAAGTGGTATCACTAGCGTAAAAACAACGATTAGGAAAGCTTTAATAAATAGCTGGACTAGAATGTCACACTAAAATATATATTTAAAGACAAGTATATTAAGCATATTAAAGAAGCTTTAATTATAACACCCTAGGACCTAGAATAGATAATAAATAACTAAAGGAAAGCCTAGCGGATATTAGTTCTAATAAAAGAATACCTATTAATTAAAGATTGATTTAGAGGGTTCAAGCTAATAGATAAAGAAAAACTAAGAGTACATTCAAATTACCTAGTGCACTATATGCTATTATAGATTGCATATATGGATAATAATTGTAAGATACATTTAGCACTAAAAAAGAAAATTTAAAAGTATTTAATAAGAATGCATTGAAGTTAAAACAATAGGGAATATCGCAACTAGAAGTATATATATGGTTAGCACCTAATTACAACTTAAGAGTTAGGAAGTTTAATACTTTAACTAGGAAGATTTTTTATAGGAGAATGCCTACAGGGATAGGAATAGTAGAATTATCAAAAAAAAAAAAAAAACAACTGTCTGTGGCATATTAAAAAAAAGAAACGGACTAGATTTTAGCTAAAGACCAAAAAAACAGTTAGAAAAAGAAGAAGCCTATAAGACTAAAAGGAGCTAGTAGTAAAGCCTTAGACCCTTAAAGGACTGGTAGGAAAGCACCTAAATATAAAAATCTAATAGCAAGATTAGCAGTTCAAAGCGCTAATAGATAGCAAAGTAATAAAGAACTATATCTTACTAAACACAGTTAGGAGGTTAGAAATACCATATCAATAGAAGGAGAAACTATATCTATTAGTCACGATTTTAGGATCCAATATCTTATAAAGACGGAATGATTTACCTAGAGATAGAACCAATGGAATTGAATATAGAAGGACGCAGTATTACTATATTATTTAACATATTACTATTAGGGAAAGACGAGGCAGTTCTAGGAATGGCTTAGTTATAGGAATACAATCTAAAGATCAATTGGATTACAGGACAAGTTAATATTAAAAACACTTAATAACATCAATAAAGAGAAACAATAAAATTAATTTAGTACTAGATAGAAGCAACCTATAAAGAAATATATAAGAAGACTAGCTATATACTAAAAAGATATTAAAAGTTTGTAAAGCTATAGGATAAATAATTTAGAGAATAATTAGTAGATTATAAACTATAGGATTATATAATTAATTTAAAACTAAAAATAAGTCTAAAGTTCTTTCTAATATATAGGCTTATAGAGACAAAGCAGCAAGAACTTAAGAAGTTTATATAAGAAAACCTACGGCTTAGAAGAATTAGACCTTTATAGTTATTAGTAGAATACTCAGTACTGTTTACATCCAAGAAAATGGAAAACTTAGAATGTGTATTGACTATAGGCAGTTGAATAGCATTACATAAAAAGACGAATATCTATTACTATTAATTCGCGAAATCTAAGACAGAATCGGAAATGCTTAGATTTCTATAAAAATATACTTAAAATAGATATAAGCTCGGACCCCTGGAACTCGGTCGCCTTACTAAAATTGGCGCCCCTAATTCAAACCTACGTATACCCACCAAATCTAAACATTTTACTATACAATTTTAGGGTCTTATATTTTTACCTTTTCTACTGCCTATACCGCCTATTTTCCTAACTTCTTAGATATAATTTATACCTTTTACTCTACTATTTCACCCTAACCACTCTTAATTATATCTATATTAATACACTCTATATTTAGATTTACTATATCCTATATTTAGGGATTTGGCTTTAGAATATATTAAGCTATTATTATAAGTTATAAATTTGGCCTTTATATGTTATATTTTGTATAGGGACTTAATTAAATTACTTACTTACGTCTTTTAAAAGCGCCTATAAGTATACACTATATTTTAGGGCTTTAAATTATTTTATACATATTATATAGTTATTTTATTGTAAAGAAGGTATAAATTTTGCCATATTAAACTTATTTTACCTTAGGAACTTACTTAAAGCCTTATTTTAGTTATTGTGATTAAGGGTATTTATAAAGGTTTTAAGGGTAAATACTAAAGGCCTTCTACTTAAATTTAATTATTTTAATACTAAGGCAATCCTTATATATCTAATAGTGATATTATATAAAATGGGGCTTTATAATATAGACTATATTGTTAATAAAGGTAAGAGCCAATAATTTAATTTTAACGCCTTTTTTAAATTAGTAAAAAGTATAATAAATTTAGTAACTAGAGTATATAGGTTATACAGGGGGTGTAAATAGATAAAATAGATATTCTTCTACCTATATATCTATAATTACATATATATATAGTGGCTTATATGCCTATTGTCACGGGACTGCCCGCGACGCGCGCTACGCTAGACGCGTAGCTTTCCTTTCCCTATTTGATATCGCTTGGCAGATAGTTTATCCGCCCCGATTGTCCCTATATAGATTTGCCCGCAGCTGCATTCTTGTTAAGCTCTCCAGAAATCCTCTTAAGTCTCCACGACAGCCGTACGTAGCTATCAATTCCACAAATCTGATGCTTGTTCATCTAGTGTTCGCATGTGATACTTCGTCATCGTGACACCTATTAAGTAGTAATAATTAGGTTTTATTACTAAATAGCTATATTTTAGGTAGGAAAATAGTAGCAAACTATATAAATATTATTTAATTTACTTTTTTTTAGCTATTCTTAAAAGTTGTATAAATGTAATTAGAAACTTTATTATATTAGAACTAGGTAGTTTAAAGCTTTTTTCTATCAAAAATAATAATTAAATAAATTATATAGGTAGTTATAGAGATAATTTCCATAATAAATGCCTATTTATAATTTTATGGCAACTATATAGGGGTTACCTAATTTATCTAGGCTTTAATGATAATTATATTAATATAGTCCCTTAATATAATACTACTTTTATCTATATTTTTTTCTAGCTCTAAATATAATTATAAAACTCCTAAATTTAGTCTATAATATATCCTTTCAGCTTATATAGTCTCTATTAGTCAGCTATATAAGAATTTAATATATAAATTATAATTTAAGAACCTATATACCTCTAATTTATCTAATGGCTTAATATTATTATTTTAATAAAGAATTTAAGTAGCTATATCTTATCAACGCGTATATAGGGAAGTAAATCCTTATAACTTATATTTAAGGGTCTTATTTATAAGCAACTTTGCTTAAGTAGAGATTAATTGCTATTAATATTGGCATATAAAATTACTATAGAAACTGCCTATATAATTAATCGCCTAAAATTGAATCTAGGACATTATAAGCCCGCGTAACTTCTTAAATAAACAAATATTCTTTATTTTTGCGCTTAATAAGAGCTTCTTATACTATATTCTTAATTTGAACTATATTAAATAAAAAGTGGTGGATTAATTGGGTGTGGAAATTGGTGACTTAATTTTGGTAAGGCGACCGAGTTTAGGAGGCGACTGAGTTCCGGGGGTCCGAGTTTATTACCAGATTAGAATAAAAGAAGGTAATAAATAAAAAGGAGTGTTTAAAACACAATAGGGATTATTTAAGCCTATAGTAATGCAGTTTAGATTTACAAATGCACTAGCTACCTTTTGAAAGAGGATTAATAATGTGTTAAGAGAACACTTAGATAAGTTTATTATAGCTTACCTAGATAATATTATTATCTATTCAAATAGTAAAGAGGAACACTACTAATATATAAAGTGGGCATTAGGAAGGCTTTATAATAAAAAGATGCCTATAGCTATTAAAAAATGTGAGTTTTATATAAAGAAAATAGATTTTATAGGATTTATTATTAAACTAAAAAGGCTCAGCATGGACCTAAAAAAATTGGAAGCAATAGTTAATTAGCAAGAACTAAGTAATATTATAAAGTTAAGATCATTTCTAGGATTCCGCAATTACTATTAACGCTTTATTATATAGTGGTTAAAGAATATTAAACCTTTTACAAGACTTATAAAGAAGGATAAACCTTAAAATAGGAAAAAGAATAGAGTTAATTGTTTATAGCGAAACCAATCCTTAAGATTTATATACTAGATCTACCAATAGTGGTTAAGATAGATATATTAGATTGTGCAATAGAAGTATGCTTAATATAAAAGTATCTAGACAGATAGTACCTAGTCGCATACTATAGTAGGAAATTAATATTATTAGAACTAAACTACAATATTTACAACAAGGAGTTGTTAGATATAGTTATAGTACTTAAGAAATAGAGAGTATTCTTATGAGGTATAATAGACCTATTTATAGTAAAAACAGATTATAAGAATCTAATAGAATTTTTAACTATAAAAGAACTCAACCAGAGACAAGTTAGATAGATAAAAATGCTTATAGAATATCACTTTAAGATAGAGCACGCTAAAGGTAGTAAAAACCTTAAGGTAAATACACTTAGCAAGAAGGCTGAATTATAAAGAGATAAAAAAGTTAAAAGAGCTATTCTAAGGAAGGACACAGATGGAAAGATTAGATACAACCACCTACAGCTTACAGTAATATATAAAGCACCTATATTAAATCTAAAAGCTAAAATTTAAATAGCGCAACATAAAACCCTAGCAATAAAAGACTATAAGAACTAAGGAATAACCCATATACTAAAAGAAGTAGCAGAAGAGTTTATTACTAAATTCTATAAAAAATAATGATATAAGGATATAACAAAGCAGCAGCTTTAGTATCACAACTATATAAAAAATATATTGTCTAAAACATTTAGAAAATTATAAAAAACGTTATAAAAGAATATTTAAATTGTTAAAGAGACAAAATATTAAGATATAAACTATATAAAGAACTATAACCAGTAAAGTTAACTAGTAGACTATAGGAAGTTATATTATAGAACTTTATAGTAAAGCTGCTAAAGTTAAGAGACCTAATTACAAACTAGGATTATAACGCGATTTTTATTATAGTAGATAAGTTCACTAAGTAGGGATACTTTATACCATATACAGAAAAAATAACAGTAGAAGAATTGGCATAGATTTATATTAAAGAAGTGTTTATAAGATATAGAGTACTATAGAAAATTATATTAGATAGAGATCTTAAGTTTATTACAGTATTTTAAAAAACCTTTGTAGCAGAACAAGGGATTTATACAGCAATATTAACGGCTTATTACCCGCAAACGGACGGATAAATAGAAAAATTAAAATTGAATACTAGAGTAGTACCTAAGATATTATATTAATTACACACAGAATAATTGGGTGGTATTACTAGCAATAGTATAGTTTATATATAATGCTATACCATAGGAAGGCTTAGAAATATCACTATTTAAAGCAAATTACAGTTATATACTAAAGATGTCACTCTTACTAAAATAAGCCAAAAAGTTAAAACAGCTAAAGAAAAATTAAAGAAGCTTATATAGCTATACTAAAATCTCTATAAATTAGCTAAACTGGTATAAAAAAAAATAAAAAAGTACTATAATTAGAAGAGATCTAAGGGACTAGATCTTAAAAAAGAGACAAAGTGCAGTTACTATATAAAAATTTCAAAAGTAAATAACTAAGTGTCGGTATACATGCTTTAATCAACGGGCACAAATATCACTGTATAATACGTATACATTATTAATTGTTGGATAATTAATTATTTAGAAGTAAGGGGTTGCTCCAAGGTCAGGTTAACTAGCCTTGCTTCGCGGTCTTATAACCACGTCATATAACTAACATTCCGACACTAGAGCAACTCTAAAAAGAAGGCTAATCTATATTCCAAAGCTAAGTTTACTTCTAGACTTATTCGCAGCATATACGCAATAGCTAGAGATCTAATTAATACATAATAGCTTCCACGCTCCTTTTACAGGTCCATAATTATAAGAAGAATTATTAGGGGTAGCAGGTTAACATATCGCGAAGGCCGCCAAGGCGCTAGTAGTAAGCGAGCTAATAACAATTTTCCATCCCGGGGATAGAAAATCCTGATTAGCTAGTTAAATTTAGGGTCCATATTATTATAATCAGTTACCTAATACTAAGCTAAATCTAAGTTTATTTATTTAACCCATCCTATAACTTGTAGGTCGATTCGGTTCGTATTAATAAGCCATTAAAGAGCTGCGCAGGGCTTTCCCTTCGTTATAGCGTCAGTAGGGTTGGCCTCTCCATTAATCCATTTCACCTCCGTAATCTATCTCCGTTCATAGGCTTGCCGGAGGCATATTACATTAATTATCAGGCGCTTTTCTTAGGTGGTTCCAAGTCGTACTAAACAGTCATATAAGGACTTAGAATCAGTGCAAAGCATAAATAGAAGGTTAATTTATAGGATCTTATCTACTATAAATTTAATCGCAACGCCAATATTAAAGCCGTGGGCCGTACCGTAGAGTTTAGAAGCTAGTACGTTCCAAATAACTCTTTTGCACTTAACTAAGCTCCAATAGACGATGTTGGCCTTCTTTATAGCATCAGCTAGTACAATAACGTAGCCAATCTACGAAGAGAGGTCCTTATTGTTAGTAAATAACATGTCCATAAACACCAGGAGCTATAGGGTTTTAATATCTAACTTAACAAACTTAAGGCCTCTATTAGCGTTCTCAATTTGCCAGTTTAGACGCTTGTTTAACTATTTTACGTCTTCCTTATTAGGGTTAATTACCTAGGCGGTAAAGGATAAATTAAATAAGGCTTCTAGCTAGTAAACTAAAGCGATATATACACCTCTAGCGCATTAAGCGATATACTAGTCCTTTAGAGTTAAGGTTCTTATAGCTCCTCTTAATCCTATACTCGTGGCAAGCTTAGTGCTAATCATACTAAGGTTTATGCATTATTGTTTCTAAGTAAGCGTAATGCTCCCATTAGTTAGTAGCTAAATAACTCCACTATTAAACCTAATAGGCGTATTAACGGTAAGTTGTTCCCATTCTTTAGCCATAAACTTGGCCTTATACAGCTCGTTTTGCTCTACGTTTATAAAGGTCTTATCTACCAGGAATAGAGTATCGTTAGTTTATAGGCCTACAATACCAAAGGGTTCGTTGCTCTATAGGAGACAGGGGTCGTATATAAACTAGTCCATATACAACTATTAGATGTAATATAAGTAATATATCTTAAATTAGTGGTTACTGGCTTCCAGTACTCCATAGAGTGGTTTTACAACCTTTAAAACGGAGGCCTTGTTAATCCCAAGTTGCTTAATCAGCTCATACAGAGGTCATACATAGAATTCTCAATTCAGTGTAGTAGTTGATTATACATAGGCCTATAAAATATCTCAGAGGTAAAGTCGTGCCTATAAAAGCTTCATGGCGGCGATATAAAGAATTAGTCGTTGGCTAACTCATTAAATAGTTAGTAATTAGGTAAGAACCAGTTCCTTTTCTAAATCATTATAAGCTTACACGACTAGTCAGGATTTCTTAAAAGCCTTATTAGTTCCCTTATTCTTAATCTCATCAACAAATCACAAATTAAAGAGTCATACACCTTATAGTATATCCGTAAGTCTCACAATCTCAAAAACTCCCTTCTTAAGTAGACTAGTAAGCTCCTTCTATTAGAAGGCGCTAAATTAAGTACTAAATTAACTGTCATCCTATAGGTAGATAGTGATGTCAGCCATAGCCATAAGTAAAGGGTATTTGCAAGGGCGTCCTCTGCCTTATTTTAGGGGTTATTGCTAAGCTTTAGCAGGTCTCTCTAAGACAGTCTTAAGAAAGGCTAACCTAAATAGAGGTTCAGGTGGCGATTCTAGTCCAACAATTTACTCCTATAATTCAGTTACTTAAAGGTAGGGTTTTACAACCATAGATCAGAAGGCTATAGGTCCACTAGACAGTTTAACAGTGCATATTTCACCCTTAATAGTAAGCAAGGTAAATGGCCCGTCCTAATAGCCGCTTTAGCCAGTGTTTCCTTCTCTCTAGACCAAAACAGGTGAATTTAGTGGAAGATTATAAATCACATTAGCATTAGGTCCGTTTCGCATATTTAGCACATCAGCAATCTATTATTCAGCTCGTAGCTTCTATATCTCTACCATAGCCTTTTTAATTGCGGCAGCGCGTTATATAACTATAGGGGATAGTGCATCGGATTCAACCATTCAGGGGTAGGCTCTAAAGACTAGAAGTATAGGAACTAGTCCTCCAGGGCCAGCTAAATCATTAATTACTTTAAACGCCATTTAGAGTCCCATCTCCTTATTAATTTTAGGGATTTCAGTCATAATAATCTAATAGGCTCAGCGTAATGGACTATAGTAGCGCTCTACCATTCCAATAGAGTTATATACTTCAACCAGTACTCCCTTTATACTAATTCCTATAATGGTGGCGTATTGCTTAAATTCCTTACTAACAAAGTTCTTTCTGGCGTCGTAGGTAATTAGGTCTAGTGGCCCTAGGTAAGTATTAATCTAGCATATCCATAGAACGTCCCATATATATTTAGCGCTAATGTCTTATAGCTATCTACCAGCTTAGAATCGCGTTCCTTTATCAACAATATATAGGAGGGGTGATCCGCTAATATACATAATATCAACAATAATATTATAGTTAAAATTAACGTCGTCTTATAGGGTGAAGCAGAATCTGCCTAGTAATTTACTAAACTTCTAACAGTAGTAGCAGAACTTAGTTAGTTGCTTAATAGCCATTCTATCCGTTTCATGGCTAGCATAGTAGAGTAGTTTTTGCAATTTCTCAACTAAGGGATGTCCAAATCGACAATATAGGCGCCGTAGCTCTACATCTATCAAGTAGCAGGGGTTCGCGTTAAAGGATTCAAACAGATATAACTGTAGTAATAAGCTCTATAGGAGAAACGGGTAGCCAAACCATCGCACTACTAGTACTTTTTTAGTGCGAGTAATAACAACATTTCTAAGGTTGTTGTAGTAGATTTAGAGTCTATCCATATCCGCTAAGCAGAGCAAGAAGGGGGTATCCACATAGACAACATAAAACTATATCTTGCCTATAGGGGTGACGACATCCGCAGTTCCAATAGAGGTAGCAATTTCAATACCAAACTGCACGTTAACTTGTCCTTTAGTTAAGGTATTAAGTCTTACAGATTAGTCCGCGTTCTATAGTGCCTAGAATTATCTATAACCGGCCATAGACTTCTTTAACACACCAGTATCAATCATAATTCCCATAAATACTGTGGAAGTATAGCATAAAGCGGCGGTTATTGTGTTATAGTTAAACGGGTCGGTTTCCGTAGTAGGTTCTATAGAGATTATAGTAAGTAAGTAAGCGCAAGCCTTATTAGCTAGTTCTACGCTTATAGAGGTTGCTTCATCTATAGTAAGAGTCCCAAATAATATAAAATAGCAGCCATTAGGGTCTTCTAATTCTTCCTCGCTATTATTATTATTAGTGTTTTTATCAGTGTCTATATTTAGCACAAGAGCTTTAAAAGTCTTATTATACTCATTATTGTCGTCTCCTTTATAGTAGATAGTGTATTATCTAAAGCGTTCTTTAAAGTTACCGTTACGGCCCTTATTATTGTTAAAACGTCTTTTATACTCATCTCTAGAACGGTTCCACTCCTCCTCTATATATTTCCATAAGCGGCAGCTCTCCTTTTAGCAAACATAGCACTTAGCCTTTAGGGATCTAACAGTGTTTTGTCTATAGGAGCGGGTTCAGTCACAGTTGTTATAGATATTACGGCGGTATATGCAATCCATAAAGTAGGTTCCTTAAGACGGTCTTATTAAGGCCTAGGAAGGGTGTTCCTTCTCCTATACAACTACAGAAGATTACAACTTACTAATTAACTGGGAGAGGTCTTCAGAAGGGTTAGAAATAGCGATACGGCATACTAGTACTCCTTAGCAAGCGGTAACTAGCTTATTTATAAGGAAGAGGTCTATACAAAACTCTAGGTATAATCCATAGCGATGTTTTAAGAGCTTATTAAGGAGTAGTTAGAAACTCTAATAGATTTGCTTATTAGGGTTCTCATTAATAATTCCTTAAAAGTTGGTAGCGTTCCATTCCGTAAGGTTTCTCCAATAGTACTCTAGTCCTTCAAAGAAGTAACGCATATGGTTACATACCTTAGTAAATAATCTAGTTAAAAGGCTACTATTATAGTAGTGATCCTAAGCAAGTCCCTTTAGCATAGTTAGGAGTGCGGTTATATAGCCTTTAGGAGGTAAACCAGCTCTCTTATAGATATCATAGAAGATAGTTAACTTAAAGTTAAAGCTATTACTTACTCCATCATACTTCTGGTCGTCTATATAGATCTTAGCAATAGTGGCTGCCTCTTTGCTATACATAGGCAGGTGCATAGCAGGGTCAGTATTGGCAGTACTAGGGTAAAGATACTAGGCAGGAGGGGGACCAGGTAGGGTAGAAGCGGTTACTAGAGGGAGGGTAGAGGCAGTTACTATAGGCGATAATTGCTGATTCTGTATCTATAGGAGTTAAGTAAGGAGAGTAAGTAGTTAATCTTAGGTAGAGGTAGGTGCGGCTTACTATTAGGTGGCGGTTGGTACGGTTTACTAGGGTATAAATACAACAGCTAGTTGGGGTGTTATAGGGGTAGGTATTTACATTCCAGGTATTATAGCTGTAGCTATAGGCTAGATTGCAGGCGTTGGAGGTAGTAGAGGTAGTTAATAACTTACAGGCGTCAGCACCATATGGGAAGGTAGTAGGCTGCGGGGGGGGGGTTATAGGAGCTAAAGAGGCTATAACTAACGGGGGTATAGCTTAATTCAATATCAGAGCTATTTATATCGAGTTAAGCCGTTCTCGTAGCGCCACTGTAATCATAGGGCTGACTGCCTTAAGAGCTTCTATGATTTCCTTATCTATCCATTTATAAGGTTCTTCCTCTTAAAGGAGGTTGAATAGTGCTTCTAAGATTAAATATCTGCTATTATACTTTCCCACATACACTCCTCTCTTAAGTAGATGAGTGCGTAACTTTGCTTTTATGTCAATTCGCATGCGTCTAAAATCTTCGGTAGTAAAGCCTTCAAATTCCTCCTTAAATACTGTCCATAATGTATAGTCTGTAAAGTTCTCCTATGTGTGTACGTAGACCTTTATTGCTATATAGTCTCCTAGCTCATCTTTAGAAGCTATAGCAGCAGTAATTCCATTACCATATTTTAATATCTTCTCATACCACTCCATCATAGTTGTGGGTTGAGTATCCATAAGGTTTGAGTGGAGGTTTAAAGGTAAGGAGGTTTAAGGTTCAAGATTTAAGGTTTAGGGTATTCTCTACAGCCTTAGGGCCTATAAAGTGTCCTTGGTCTAGGAGTTTAAGGGTTAAGGCTTAAACAGAGGTCAAGGTTGAGGTTAAGGTCAAGGGTTAAGGTCAAGGTCGAGGGTAAGGTCAAGGGTAAGGGTGTAGTTAAGGTTAAGGTTTATATATACGTTCTCTACAGCCATCAGACCTATAAAGTGTTCTTAGCAAGGCTGCTATTCTCTCAGCAATCTGCTGTATTAGCTATAAGGCCAATACACGCTCTCAAGCTTAAATAGAAGTCGTAGTCTTCTCCTTCAGTAAAACAGACAAGAACTAGGCAATCGGTGAACTGTTTCTAGTACTACTCCTTAAGCGCTAGCTATTGCGTATTTCCTAATCTATACGTCTACTAATCAGTGTCAGTATACATGCTTTAATCAACGGGCACGAATATCACTGTATAATACGTATACGTTGTTAATTGTTGGATAATTAATTGTTTAGAAGTAAGGGGTTGCTCCAAGGTCAGGTTAACTAGCCTCGCTTCGCGGTCTCGTGACCACGTCACATGACTAACATTCCAACACTAAGCAAGAAATTAAATTATATTAAATTAGGACTAATTATTTAAGATTATTAGTAAAGTTATAGAAGTTATATATAGACTAAACTTACCACTTAGGATAAAAATTTACCTAGTCTAATATATTACTATATTAAAACCAGCTTATAGAAACCTAGAACTACTAATTTACAAGTCTAATATATATAGAGGATATTGTTATGGGACTCCTCCGTGATACCTTATATACGTCTACCTGTTTCCACTAACGCAGCAAGAGACCGACCGCGAAACGGCAATCTAATGGCAATCTATGGCAATCTGATGGCAATCTACGGCAATCTGATAGCAATCTGACGGTAATCTACCGCATTCTGCTATATTCTGCCAAGTCTACTAAATCCTGCCAAGTTCTGCTAGGACCGCTACTCAAATCCTACTCTACTCTATGTATATATTAACTAAGCAACCAAATTTATAATATATACCCTTTCTCTCCATTTCCTTACCTTCTCTTCTTACGCAACGTCTTGACTTTATTACGTAGTTTATATATATAGCTTAATAATACCTACTTCGCTATATATTATTACCGCTTATACTCGCTCTGTAATAGATATAAAGAAGATAAATAGCCAGTTAAAAAGATACTTTTATATAAAGAGTAAGACAGTTAGCTATTTTATAAAGTACAATTATTAAAAGGATATAAAGACACAATATAAAAGCTAAAAAAGAATTTAGAAAACGTTAAAGAAAAGGTATAGAAGTATTACTAAAGAATATATTAGGCAATATAAAAAAAAAGGATAAAAAGTAAAAGGATTAATTAAGGGCAACTTAAAAGCCATTAGAGTAGATAAAGACCCTACTACCTAGTTATAGGGAGTTATTTCCTTCTCTAATTAACCAGAATCTATTCTTTTATTATAACAAAGCCTTATAGGAAAACACCATAGTAGACTTATTATTAGCTGGGTATATAGGTAAACAAGAAAGTTAATAATATAATAACAACTAGTGGAGTGGTTACCTAATAGATTAACTCTAATTATATTCCAAGATTTACTATAAAGAGAAGAACTATCTAGGTAGGGACTATAGTCCTTTAAATATATAAACTGCGCTTAAGAAATACTAAGTATATAAGGTACATAAGGTATATTTAGTATATAATATTCCTTACAGATCCTACAGATCCTATAGATCCTATATACTAAAATGGTAATATAATTTATTATATAACTTGGTTACCTTTTATCCCATAGTTTAACTAGTTCTAGCGCCTTCTGCGCTACTACTACTAGTCTATTTATATCTTCCCTTAGTAGTCGTACTACTACTAATATAAGGTTTATAACACTATCCCCCTCCCCTTTATCTTTGTCCTTAAAGATATCTTATATCTCTAAGTCATTTTTAAAGGTGTGGCATTTCTGTCCTTAATTTAGTAACCTTTATTATTTCTAATACCTCCTATTAGATCCTCTACGTCTAATTATTATGCGTATATAATTTCTATAATTCTTTTACTAAGTCAAATCATGCCTTTCTGCTCCTGTTATGCGGAGAAGAAGTTAGTATATATTATAATCGCGGCTCTATTTAGTTGCTAACCTTCTTCCTATACTAAGTGTATAAAATTAAACATACGTTTATCTTATAATGTTTAATCTATCTCTAACGCTAAATATATATGTCTTATTATTCTCTATAGGCGTTTAGTGCCTTACTAAATTTATTATAGGGTCTTGGATTTAATCTGCTGTTAAAAAGCTTAATAGTAAGCTATTAGCTGCCCTTAAAGAACTGCTCTATGCCTATATAGCGGAATTAGAAGCTGCCTTTCTTTATTTTACTGCCTCTATTTATAAATAAAAAGCCTTAGAGGATTAGATAAACGCCTCTACTTAATTGGCCTGTCTTAAAAAGGGTTATAAGAAGGGTTATAAGAAGGTTTATTTAAAAGAACTTTATCTTATTAAATAGGGTCTTTATAAAATAGAAGAAGATAAAAGAAAGGATTTATATTTTTTAGAGATGGAAATAACTTTAAGTAATATAGTAGCTGCTCCTCTTAGGCCCCTCTTAAATAACTTATTCTTTAGTAATTTTTTTTATTAATACTGTCTAACCTAATTTCTTCTAATACTTCTATACCTTTTTTATAGCGTTTCTTAAATTATCTAATAGTTCCTAGGTAGTCTTATTATAGCCTATCTACTTAACCTTATACTATATTTTGTTGTTAATATCCTTATAACTAATAATCTTTAAAACTTCCTATTTGTCCTCTTCTTGTCCTCTATATATATCTACTTTATAAACTAGTAGTTTAATATTCCTATATACTAGCTCTAGTACTATAATATACTATATATAGTAGATCCTTATCTTTTCTAGTAAGTTAAGTCTATATATAACTTTTAAGATCCTTACTTTAATTGTAAATGGTCCTAGTCTAATATAATCTAACTTTTTACTTGGTTATTAACTCTTAAATTTTTTATATAGTAGCTATACTTTATCCCCCTCCTTAAGATCTAGTCTATTAAATCTTTTAGCGTTATAGTACCTTTTTATTCTTTCTTATACTAGTTTAACTATTTTGTTAAGGTATATATAAAGATCTATTAAGTTCTCCATTATTTATTTAGCTATACTACTTATTTTCTTTACTTATTATGGCGATAATAATATTCCTAGCTTATATCCATAATTCGCCCTAAAAGGTAATATACCTATCCCTTTCTATAGTGTTATATTATATATAAACTATATAACTAGTAATAATAATACCTAATTATTCTATATATAATTAATATAATGCCTTAAATACTGTTCTAACGTTTAGTTTAGTCTCTCTATTTAACCGTCTGTTTATAGGTAATATACTATTAATATTACCACGCAAACCCCTTATTCCGCTAATAATACTTCCTAAAATACTATTATAAATTTTTAGATCTTTGTCTAATATAATCTTTATTAGTACTCTATACCTTATAAACACTTCCTTAATATAGATTCTAGCTATATTCTCTACTAAAATTTCTTCTATATATACTATAAAGTAGCCCTACTTGGTTAACTTATCTACTATTATAAGGATTTTATTATAGTCCTATCCAGTAATAGGGTCCTTTAACTTTAGTAGCTTTATAATAAAGTCCTATAATATAACCTCCTATAGTCTCTCTGGTATCTTAATAGGTTATAGCCCTCTATACAGCTTATGCCTTATTAGTTTATTTCTTTAACAGTCTAAATACTCTTTTATAACTTTTCTTACTAGTCCCCAATTTTTTTAAATAATATATTTCTCTTAAAGTCTTAATACTAAGCCTATAGCTCTATTATGTCCTTAGGTTATTCCCTTATATAATTCCCTAATAAACTTCTCTATAATACCCTTTAGTATATATATAGCTTCTTAGTACTTATATTATTTTAAGTTTAGATCTATAGTCTATACTTCTTAGATCCTTTATAACTAACTACTCTCTAATATCTTATAGGTCCTTTTTTCTCTAGTTGCTATAATCTTAAGATAATTATACCTAATTAATCCATCCTTATCTTTGCGTAATATTGCCCCTAATAGTTCTATCTTTCTATTAAGTGTATCTACTCTTACGTTTTTAGTATCCTTGGTATATTAGATTTTAAAATAATATTTTATAAGCATTTTTACCTATCTAACTTGTCTCTAGTTAAGCTTCTTTATTATTAGAAATCCTATTAGATTCTTATAGTCTATTTTAACTATAAATGGTTTCTCTATACCCTATAAGAATGCTCTATATTTTTTAAGTGCTATAACTATACCTAATAACTCCTTATTATAGATATTATAGTTTAGTTCTAGTAGTATTATTTTTTAACTATAGTACGCTACTATGTGCTATCCATTTTAATACTTTTATAATAAGTATACTCCTAGCGTAAAGTCTAATACATCTATTTTTACCACTGTCTCTGGCTATAGTTAATAGATTTTAAGAATTAGATGTTAGGTAAATAACTCCTTAAGTTCCTTAAACAGCTTCCTTTACTTCTTACCCTATATCTATGGTTCCTCCTTCTTTATAAGCCTTATAAATAGTTCTATATTCTTTAACCACTATATAATAAACCTTCTATAGTAGCTATAAAACCCTAGAAATAATCTTAACTATATAACGTTCTCTAGTTCTTACTAACTTACTATAGCTTCTACTTTCTTTAGATCTATTTAGATTTTTCCTTGTTTAATAATAAATTTAATAAAATTGGTCTTCCTAGTAAAGAACTCGTATTTCTTAATTGCTACTAGCATCTTTTCTTCTTATAGTTTTTTTAAGACCTATTTAATATGTTCTTTATATTCTTCCTTACATATTAAGTAGATAATAATAATATTAAGGTATACTATAACAAACTTATTAAGGTGTTCTCCTAATATGCTATTAATTTGCTTCTAAAACGTTACTAGTGTATTTATAAGTCTAAACTATATAACTAATAGCTTATATAGTCCTTCCTTTAACCTAAAGGCTGCCTTCTATTTATTGCCTTCTTTAATTCTAATCTAATGGTACGCCTACCTTAGATCTATCTTTATAAAGATTTACGCGTTACTTATTCTGTTTTAGATTTTGCTAATTAAGGGTAAAGGATACCTATCCTTTCTTATAATACTGTTTAACTATTTATAATTAATATATAGCCTAAGTTTTCTATTTTTCTTTAGTATAAATGGTACTAGATATTTTACTAATAACTGCAATTATCTAATATACCCTTTTTATAGATTTTCCTAGATAAACTTCTTAAGTGCTTTTAACTCGTCCTTAGTTAACTTATAGATTGGAAAGAACTTTAGGCTTATTTCTAGTTCTAATTCTATCTTATAGTCCTATACTATATACTCTAATAGTTTTTTACTTTCTAGGCTCTATAACTTTTTGCCGTACTTATGGTATTTTTTAGTATATAACTTAAGCTTCATTTAATCTCTTTATACATTACTCTAACTTAGTACTATACTATCTTAGTTTATTACTATATCTTATGTTATTAAGTATTTTTAATATTAACCTAACCTATAACCAAATTAATCTTTAGGTTATATTCCTATAACTAAGGTATTCCTAGCATTACCTTATCCTTTCCTAATAGTAGGATATTAAAAGATATCCTAACTTGCCTTTCTTTAATGGTTAACTAAATGGGTTCTATTTTAAGATTAATAACGCCTTCTCTATAGGCTATTAGATCTTCTAAAATTGTTATTAATAGGTATAAGTGCTCTTTCTATCTATATAGTAACCCTATTCTTTTAACTATTATTAGAGATATATAGTTCCTTATTGCTGCACTATCTACTAATACTTTAAACTTTTAATCTTGCCATTTTATTTATGTCGGTATCACCTAAGTGTACTTGTATGGCCTATTAATCGTTGATTTGTCTGGTGTTTAATAGGTAAAGAAAGCAGAGGATCATAAGGATCGCAGTGCCTAAGTAGGGGGCTGATAAGTCACCATAAGGATGACTAATCAGACACGACGTGACCACGTAACCTCTATCCATATATTCCGACACTGGCAGTTCTTTCTTTGTGCGTAGAACTGCTATCAGACATGTAATTTGTTACTGCAGGTAGAGCAGTAGAAGTCAATTAGCTGCGGGCGAAGTAGTAAGTGGTCAATTAGCTACAGGCAGGGCAGCAGGGGTTAGTCAGTTACTAATAAAACAGCAAGGGTTGGTTAACTGCAGGCAGGGCAGCAAGGGTCTATTATAATAGCAGTACGGTGCCAGCGACGGGTTCGGGCTCGCAGGCATATCGGCGCAAGGTCTTATTAATAGGTTGTAGTTCCACAGGCATATCGGCGCGGAGCTTATCAATTCGGGTAGCAGTACGGTGCCAGCAATGGGTCGTTTAGGCGGCAGTATAATGCCAGTAACAGGGTCATATTCGTAGGCGTATCGACACGAATTCTTGTCTATATGTGACTATATAACCTCTATCTATATATTCTGACACTGGCAGTTCTTTCTTTATGCGTAAAATAGCTATCCTAGCGAAGCTTGGACCGTATCCAAATTCCCATTTATATCTTTTAGACGACGACATCCCTAAACGTGCTTATGGAGAGCAGTGCTTAAGAGGAATGTGGATCCGCACTTAGTATATTAAAATAGTTAACAATCTGGCAAATGTTTAAAGAGCGCTTAACCTAAAGGGAATGTAGTAGAGCACTTTTCGCAGGTTCAAGGTTGCGGGGGTTTATATAAGCTTGGCTACCGTGGCTCCTTAGCTTTAGTTAACGGAGAGGGTAAAGCTAGCGGAGCTTATGCGGGCGGAGCTTGCGTTAGTGTAGCTTATTGCTGTAGTTACTAAACTACACTTTATAACTCCTTAATCTCTTCCTTTTGTTCTTAATATGCCTTCTAGACTCTTTCATACTGTCGTTAACATAGGTCTAGAATATCTTGCTACTAGCGTAATTTTACTTTAAAGGTCTACTCTTATTATTAAACCATATTCTATATATCCTGAATCTGTTATTAATAAGCGGTTATAGTAGAAAGCTCCCTTTAGGCTTTATTATTATAGATATTAATATAGCAAGGCCGTCCGGTGGTTGCACAGTTTCCGTTTTTATACCCTTTAGGAAGTTAAGGTAGTGCCATTAAGGGTTTATAGCTGCTATAGATACTAGCAGATTTAAAAGGGTAGAGGATGGGGAGCGCGCTAGCGTTATAGGCGCGTGCTAGCAGGTCTTAATTCCTCTAGCGGTTCTTTCTTTATGCGTAAAGCCACTAATATAGACTCTATTAACGTGGTATTCGTGGCTTACAAGGGCCGTAGAAGGGAAAGGGGCACGCTAGCGTTTGGGGGCGTGCTATTAACATAATTTTCGACGTAGCAGATCTGCAAGGTAGTAGACGGTATCAGGGTTATAGGGGGTGCTACTGATGCTGCTAGCGCTGCTAGATTGTTGGGTATTGGGTGCCGCTAACGCTGCTAGGTTATAGGATACTGCTATGACGCTGCTAGGTTGTTAGGTGCTGGGTGCTACTAACGCTGCTAGGTTATAGGATGCTGCTAAGGTAGCTGCTGGGTTATTAGGTATTAGGTGCTGCTAACGCTGCTAGGTTATAGGATGCTGCTATAGCGCTACTAGATTATTGGGTATTAGTTACTGCGCGAGGCTATTAAGTTGCTATAACGCTGGAGTACTGCGCGAGGCTATTAGACGTTGATTTGTATACTAAGACGCGTACTAGATTATGGTTTGCTGCTAAGTTACATTACTACGCTAGGGTACTGCATAAAGCTGTTGGGTAGTTGGGTACTGGGTACTATTAAATAGCTAATATACTGCACGTAGTGCTGCTAGGGTAGCTACTAAGGTAGCTGCTAGGGTACTGCCTAAGGGCTGTTGAATGTTTAGTACTATTATACTGTGGGTACTGGCGCTTAGTAAAGAGGTCATACTAGGGGTTAATTTGCGTGCTATAGAATGTCTAATGCGTTATATATTTGTGTAAATATTCTAAGCTGGCTGGGGTTGGATGCTGCTGGAGCTGCTAGGTGCTGGTTTTGCTGCTAGGTACTAGATTGCTGCTTGTAATTGAATAAAGCTGCTAGGGCGGCAGTGAACCTTGTTGCTCTATAGCCAACCGGTAAGGTTGACTATTAATCAATGTCGGTATTACCTAAGTGCACTTATATGGCCTATTAATCGTTGATTTGTCTGGTGTTTAATAGGTAAAGAAAGCAGAGGATCATAAGGATCGCAGTGCCTAAGTAGGGGGCTAATAAGTCACCATAAGGATGACTAATCAGACACGACGTAACCACGTAACCTCTGTCCATATATTCCGACAATTTATAAATTTAGGTATTATTCTTAAATTCCTTTAAGGGTCTAAGGCTCTACTATTAGCTCCCTTTAGTTTTATAAACCTCTCCTTTTTCTAACTATTAGCTGCTAGATCCTAACTATACTTAGTTTACCTTTAGCTAATACTTAGTTTGCTTTTTATCCCCTATATACTATAGATATATATTCTTAGTGTATTCCTACTATTATCTATTTAGGTATTCTTTTATAAGGAACCTTTCTAGTTAAAATATTAAGTCTCCTAACTCCTAAACTTCTACTAGGTGCTAGTGCTCTATATATATTGCATATATAATGCGTTAGGTGCTTAGGATTAACTTATAGCTTGTCTTTGTCCTTAAGTTTAAACCTCTCTTATATTAATCTAAATATTGCTATCTTATTTACTAGTACTAATACCTATATTATTTCTCTCTAGTCTATAGCTTATCCCTGTTACGGAGTGAGTATAAGCGGTGATAATATATAGCGAAGTAGATATTATTAAGCTATGTATATAAACTACGTAATAAAGTTAAGACGTTATGTAAGGAGAGAAGGTAAGAAAACGGGAAGAAAGGGTATATATTATTAGTTTGGTTACTTGGTTAATATATATATAGAGCAGAATAGGATGTAAGTAGCGGTTCTAGTAGAACTTGGTAGGATTTAGTAGACTTGGCAGAATATAGCAGAATGCGGCAAATTGCCGTAGATTGCCGGTAGATTGCTATTAGATTGTTATTTTATGGTTAGTCTCTTCTTACTGTGTTGGTAGAAATAGGTGGATATAGGTAGATGTATGTAAGGTGTTACGGAGGTATCCTGTAATAGTACCCCCCCCTTTAAACTTAAGCTTTTGTAAGATAGGGCTATGGTAGTTTTAGGTGGAGTTTATAAAAGTTTTCTGCAGATTATATAAGTCCTATAGAGTTAATGGGTTCCTATATAGGCTTGGTAAAGCCTCTCTATTTTATAGGGTATATATATTTACGTTTCCGTTTGTTATACTTAATATTATTAACTCTTTTAATGAAGTACTTATCCTTACTATATACTTTAACTAGTAGGGGAGGGTCCTAAATCTATTTAGGTAGGGCATCTAATATAGGGGCGATAGGGTGGAGGACTGACGTATAGAATATAGGGTGGATTTTAACTGTATTAGGGAGCTTTAGTTGGTAGGTATAGGGAGAGATAACCTTTTGGATCTTATAAGGGCCAGCGTTCTTCTAATTAAATTTCTTAGTAGGTTGTTTTATATTTAGGTTTCTTATATCTAGCTAGACGAAGTTACTAATTTAGTAGGCTGGTGCTAGGGTTTGATTCTTATTTACTGCGACTTTATAGATAGATTAGGCCTATATTATTTTATTAGTAAGAAACTCTTATAGTTCTTCTATTTTCTTTATAAATTTATTTACCTTTATAACTTATAAGGCGTAATAAGCTAGGTAAAGAACATTACTAAAGGGTTTAAAACCTATCTATAGATGCTAGCTATAGTTGGCCAGAAATAGGGAGACCTTTATGGTTTTTAAGACGGAGTTATTTATAGTAAACTTGGTAAATATAAGCTAGTCTATTTAGTTATCCTATAAATATAATATGTATATCCAAATATACTATTCCATTATAGCATTTATACGTTTTGTTTAACAGTCCATTTCTGGGTGGTATGCTATAGATAATAGTGCTTTAATATAGAGTTAAGTAGTTAGTTCTTTCTAGAATATAGAGATAAACGAGCTGCCTTTATTAGAGATGATTGTTTTAGGAAGTCTATGGAGTTTTTATATATGGTCTAGGAATAGTTAAGTAATAGTAGACGCTAATATATTAGGGCAGGCAATTAAGTGTTTTATCTTAGATAGTTGGTCTATAACTACTATAATATTTATATAGCCTTTACTTATAGGGAGCTTAATAATAAAGTTAATTAAGATGTCCTTCTATCTTCGGTCTGGAATAGGCAGTGGCTTTAAAAAGCTATTATATGTCTTATATAAAGCTTTAGCTTATTAGCAGGTATAGTAGCTAAAGATATACCTTTATATTATATTATGCATATTTAGCTAGTAGTACTCCCATTAGAGTAGTTTTAGGGTTTTTCTATAGCCTAGGTGGCTGGCTACTAATAGGTTATATATATGTTTAAGAAGCTTAAGCTTAAGTTTATTAGAGTTAGGTATAACTAGGCGGTTCTAGTAGTATAAGCGGTCTCTATAGGCTTTATATTTACTTAAAGAGATCTTTTTAGAGTGTCTAACGCCATCTTAAATTAGCTTAAGTGTCTCTTAGATAAACTTATTATTTAGGTATTTATTAACTATTATCTATTTAATTAATTAATTAGTTATTTTAAGGATATATATTATAACGTCTTTAATGGGACGGTTAAATAGCTTAGGGTAAAGTAGGGTTTAATTATGGTAAGTACACGCTTCTTCTTATACTAGCATGTTATATAAATGTTAGGTTAGGGTATTAGGTTTCTAACCTTAAACGCCTAGGTGATATATAATTAAGAATTAGAAATGAGATAGATATTCTAACCAGTAGGCCTAGCGATAACTTAGCTGTTTTATAGTTATAAAGTACTATAAATTCTTATAGTTGCTAAGGACCTTAATTAGAAATCCGGCGCCTTCTAATTTGGGTTACTATTATTTAAAATATCTAATAATAGCTAATAATTCCTTATTGTAGATCTTATAGTTATATTTAGCTAGACTTAGTTATTTTAAGAAGTATACTATAGGGTATTGTACTCCTTCCTTATTATACTAAGATAGAATGCTTCTAGTAATATAGTTAGATAAGTTAGCTTCTATAATACTCTTTTAGTTTAGGTTAAAGTATTAGAGTATAGGTATAGTAGTAAATATAACTTTTAGGTAAGTAAAGGCCTTCTTATATTCCTTGTTAAAAATAAAGACTTTATTCTTTTAGGTTAGAGCTATAAAGAGTAAAACTAGGGCAGAGAAGTTGTTAATAAACCATTAGTAGAAGTTGGTAAATTTTATAAAGGCTTTTACGTCCTTAACGTTCTTAGATTCTTACTAGTTTATAATTACTTTAATCTTCTTTGGGTCTATTTATATGTTATTTATAGAGATAATAAGTCTAAGGTATAGAACTTCCGTTTTATAGAACTTACATTTGTCTATATCTAATTATAGACTAGCTCTATATAGGGCTTCTAGGATAAGGTTAACGTGTTTTTTATATTCTGTTAGGTTATTGCTATATACTAGGATGTTATTAATATAAGTAGTATAGAAAATGTCCAAGTAAGGTTATAGGGTATTATTTATAAAGTGTTAGAATGAACTTAGGGCATTTATAAGGCTAAATGGCGTTACTAAGTGTTTAAATAGTCCATATCTAGTACAGAATATAGTAAGCTATTTATTTCCTTTTATAATATAGAGGCGGTTAGATGCGTAGATAAGGTTAAGTTTTATATAGTAACGAGCCTTACTTAATTAATTTAATGTCTCTTAAATTAATGGGAGTGAGTATTAATTCTTAATAGTAATAGTGTTAAGAGCTTGGTAGTTTATATAAAAGCGTAGACTACTGCCAGGTTTCTTAATAAAGATTATAGGTATAGCTATGGGTAAAGAGCTTGCTCTAATAAATCCTTTACTAAGGTGTTTGTCTAAGTACTTCTATAGCACTTAGAGTTTGTTTTAGGACATTCTATATAGTGGTCTAAATTCTAGCTGTTTTCCTTCTTTAAGTATGATTTTATAATTATATAGTTGGTACTCTACTAACTTATTGGCTTCCTTTTATAAGAATACCTTTAGGTACTTATAGTAGTATACTAGTACTTTTATAGCAGGGTTAGTATACTTTTTTAGTACTAGGGCCTTTTTAATATTGGCCATTGTAATGGTAAAGATTGTATATTTAGGTTTTCTAGCGAGTTATAATAATAGGGTAGCTCTAATTATATAGATATCTAAGGTATTAAGCGAGCTTAGATTATCCTTAGTTTCTTATATAGTTTCTTATTTAGGTTTAGGTTTGGTATTAGGTACGGAGTTAGTATTAAATTTAGGTTTAGGTTCTTTAAGTATCTTTTTTATAGTAGAATACCAGTTATTCTGGTACTTTTATATATTAAGTTTAAGCTTCTGCTTGGTTTAGAGTGCAGCAGTTAGAGTTAGTTTGTGTGGTTATATATTATTTTTAGGTTCTTGGTGGATGTTAGTGGAAACCTTATATTAGTAGAATTCGGTGGAATTCTTAGGTTAGTAGAATTAAGTACTTTTTGGGTATAGAGTAGACATTAGTAGAAATTTTAGACTAGTGGATCTTAGTGGATTTTTTAGATTTTAGTTTAGGGTCTAAGTAGTAAATTATAAGGCACTTCTACTTATAACGGGAGGCAGTAAATAGAAGCTTAAGGTTATCCTAATTAATAGTTACCTTATATAGCTTTTGTTCGTACTAACTTAATAGCACGAGTGAGTCATATCCCGGGGCACGAAATACGTATAGTATTGTATGCTCTTTAGGATGGTGGTGACTGTCTCTTGTATTAAAGCAGACTACGTGGTCTATATACTGATGCGACCTCCCCCTAATTAGTCAGTGCTTCAGGGGTGCACTAGACGCGTAAGCAGGTGGTTAGTACACCGAACGCATAAACGCGTAGTTGGTATACCGTACGCATAAGCACGCGTTCAGTACAACAGGTGCTGTAATTATACACTAGCGGTACTTAAAAAATGAAACCACCTATATACAGCCTCCGTAATTGTTTTAATAGAACCGTAAAACATAAAAGAAGTACATAGGAAATCCCTCCTAAGGTGCCTTCTAGGCTGCCTTCCAGACAGTACTTTAAGCTGGCCATAAGTCCTGCTTAAGGTCTGTAAAGTAAACTATACGGCCTTCTAATGGGCCGTAAAGGAACCGTATAGCCTTCCGACGGGCCGCAAATGAACTATAAGTGCTCCATTAGTCACGTTCCACCCATTCTATAACCTTTGGATTGAGCTTATTTATGTTAATTAGGGTTTTTAGAGCTTAACACGGCTTTGCCTTAGTTATGGCGTCCGCTAGGTTGTCTCCGCTGCTGATCCATTTAACCTCTGTGATTTCACGTCGTTTATAGGCCTGACATAAGCACATTAGGTCGACTATAAGCCTCTTCTCTTATATCGTACCTAGTTTAACTAGGCAGTTGTAAAGGGACTTTAAATTGGTGTATAAAACCAGGGGTAACTGCTCCAGTTATAGAATCTTCTGGACCGTTAATTTAATTGCGGCTGCTATATTAAAGCCATAAGCTAGTGTATATAGTTCAGAAGCTAGTACACTACGGGTTACCCATTTGCATTTAATTAAGGACTAGTATAGGATATTTGCGTCCTAATTATAGTCTATAAGTACGATTACAAAGCCAATTTATGATGATAGGTCCCTGTTATTGGCAAAGGAGGTGTCCATAAACGCCAGTAAGCTAAGGGAACTTAGGTCTAGTAGTACAAAAGTAAGTCCCCTTACTGCATTATTAATTTGCCACTAAATGCGCTTATTAAGCTACTTGATATTTTCTTCTTGTGGATCTACTACCTGGGCTGTAAAGGACAAATTATAGGCTGATTCGGGCTGACAGACTATAGCAATATAGGCGCCTTTTACACGCTATGCAACGTATTAGTCCTTTATATTTACAGTCTTGCGGGTCTCTCCGCGGGAGCTAGTAAGGTCTGTAGGCTTTGCTATAACGGGCTTTAGGTTTTAAGCTTGGCGTTCCTAAGTCAGCTTAATTAGGTTACCCTTTTATATAATTAGGCCTCTATTAAACTTAATTAGATTCTACTTAGTTAACTGCTCTCACAGCTTTACTAAGAACTTGGCCTTTTGTAGTTTAGTTTCTTTAGCGTTTACAAAGGTCTGGTCTACTAGGAATAGGGTATCGTTTATTTAAAGTCCAATAATACCAAGGCCGTTCAATGGGCTGTATAGGAGGTAGGGGTTATAGGTTAACTGTTCCATTTTAAGCTTACTAATATAATGCTAGTGGTACGTCTTAAACTAATGGTTTCCAGCTTCCAGTACTCTATAAAGAGGTTTTATAACCCATAAAATTATTCCTAGTTGTAGGTTAAGCTTAAGGGGTAGCCGTATAAAGATATCCCTACTTAGGTAGGTATTAGACTGCATATAGGCTTGTAAGATATCCCGTAAGTAAAGGGCTACGGATTTAGTTTGCTGTAGTCCAGGCGTAAGTGCGAGTATAATCTGTTAACTGACCCGTTAAATTGTAGGTAATTGTGTAAGGACTAGGTCCTTTCCCTAGTCATTATAAGCTTATATAACAAGCCTTAATTTCTCAAAGGCTTTATTAGTACTAGGGTGCTTAATCTTATTAATAAAGCGTGAGTTAAATATACGGACGCCTTGCAGAACGTCTCTCTCTGTTACAATTGCAAAGACACCCTTTTTAAGTAGTCCGTTGATCTCTTTACGCCATAAGTCCGTAAAAGGGGTTTCCTATACTAGAACTAATATATCCGCAGGTGGAGATTGCTTTGCGGATATGCCTGTGGAGGTTAAGTAGTTCTCCGTTACGGGATTCTTACGGGGGCGTCCTTAGCTACGCTTTATGGCAGGTTTAGTAGGTTTAGTGGGTTTCTAGGGGACCTCTAGGGTAGGTAAGGGTGCCTCTAGTTTATCTAGTTCGGTAGTCGCTTCTGGTTTGTCTGGTTTGGCGGTTGCTTCTAGTTTGTCTAGCTCGACGTCATGGGTGTTTTTAGGCCGAAAGTAGGGTTTTATAGACGTGCTTCTGAAGCTAGTTAGCCCGCTAGGAAGCTATACGCAGTACGTCTCGTTTTCTATAGCTAGTAGATAGTAAGGTCCATTCCAACTGCCGCTTTTACGCTATATAAGGACTTTAGAGTTAAGCGGGAGGTTATATACTAAGGTCGTATTAGGTCCGTTGCGGTGGTATAGGGCATTATTAATAGTTTGTTTAGCCCGTAATTTGGCTATTTTGGCCATTACCTTCCGTATTGCAGCTGCTCGTTCTATAATAGATGGGGCAGGGGGGCCTAGGTTGCTTATTCTTGGGTAGGCTTTATAAACCAAGAGGGTGGGTACTAGTCTGTTAGGGCTAGTAGTGTTGTTAACGGCTTTTACAGCCATCTGTAAAGCTAGTTTCTTTTAGATATCCTTACACTCGTCCATAATAATCTAATAAGCTCTCTATAGAGCTGGGTAAGCTTACTCAATAAGCCTAATAGACCAATGCGCCTTAACTGGAACAGCTTTTGTTAATATAGCCATAGCCATAGCATACTACTGGAATTCCTTACTAATGAAGTTCCTACTAGCATTATAGGTGATATACTTAGGAGGTCTAATATATATATCAATCCAGCAGGTCTATAAAATATCCCAAGTATGCTTTATAGATATATTTTGCAACTAATAGGCGGCTTGGTAGCGGGTTGCCTTATCAATTATATATAATACTAGGCTGCCGTTAATGTACATAATGTCTATATATACTGAGTGGTTAAAGTCAAGGTCCTTATAAAGGGTGAACTTAAATCGGCCTGGGGAATATCTATATTTCTAGCAAAAGGAGCAGTATTTAGTTAGGTAATTAACTGCCTTCCTATTAACATTGTCATGTCTAGAGCGTTTAAGGACTCTATATAGCTTTTCGGCTGATAGGTAGCTAAAACAGCGGTGCAGACGGTGGATCTCCGTACTGGTAAGGTAGTACGGGTTATAGTTAAAAGATTCCTAAATATAGGTCCGTAAAGTCTCTCCCTATATAAGGAATAGGTGTCTAAATTATCGTATAATTGGTAGGGTAATATACTTGCTTCCTAGGGCAGTTGCGGGGCCGATTAAGGTGTCTGTAATATTGTTATAGTAAACCTATAACCTGTCCATGTCCGCAAGGCAAAGTAAGAAAGGGGTGTCTGCTTTTACTATATAGAAGTTAACTAGGCTAATTGGGGTCTTAACTGCAACTAATCTAATTAATGCAGTTAAGCCAATGCCGAATTGGACGTTTACGGCCCCAGTTTGCATAGTGTCAATGTCCGTATTATTATTTACGGTGGTCCTATATGCAAGGTATTGTCCGTAACCTACAGTAGACTTCTTAGAGGCGCCTATGTCAATTATAACACCATAGAATTCCTTGGGGGTATAGCGTTCTGTGGTAATATATGTAAATGGGTCCTGCTTGTAATCTATAACGTCCGTAACAGGGTTGCTTACGGAATGGTTTTTAGGCGTAACTAAGTGTATAAAGGAACGGTCGGCTAATACAGTTATAATATTAAAGGCTTAGCTGTCCGTAAAAGGTCTAAAAGTAGTTAGGAACGTCTCTAAGGTCTCCTATTCCTGGTCGTCTAGGTTAAAGTTAATTATAAGGGCTTCTATTAACTTATTAGGGGGCTCCTCTTCTTCCTCTCCTTTGTATTCTAAGATAAACTAGCTAATCCGTTTATTAAATCTCTTTTTAGACCTATTACGTTCTTCCTAGGTATGCCTTATAGACCAACATCCTTCCTTGCTACACATAAAGCATTTCTGGTTTGTTTATCTGCAGGGGTATGCTTTCGTATGGGAGCTGCTATAGGGGTTATAGGTGGGACTTAGTCAGTATAGGTACTACTAGCAATAACGGCGGTCCGTAAAGTAGACGTCTAAGTCTATCTATAGATATTAAATATCCGTAGCAAAGGCTTAAGTGCTGCCCGGTGGGTTTAAGACTTCATACGTTACAATAGAGGAGCGTAGGTTATTAATAAGGCTAGCTAAGGTGTCTGTAGGCTTATAATAGGCGTACTTATAGGGCTCTACTTCCTGGCAAGCCGTAATAAGTTTATTATACAGAAAGTCGTCTGTTTGAAGCTTGGTGTTAAGGCCGTGCTATAGGTGCCGGAGGTCTTTAATAAGGATTTGCAGACACTCTATAGTTAATTTTTCGGTGTTCTTGTTAATTACGGTCCGTAGCTTAGTCGCATTCCATTAGGTAAGGATATTACGCCTATATTCCAGTCCTTTAAAGTAGTTATAGGTAGCTTTGCATAGCTTATTAAAGGGGACACCAAGGGGGTTGCTCTTAAGGTTGGTATAGTAGTGGTCAAGTACTAGGCCGCGCAGTATGGTAGAGTAGGCTTGGCTAAACTCTTGTTTAGGAATATTAGCCTTCTGGCAGAGGTCCGTAAAGATAGTTAGTTTAAAGTTAAAATTATCATTTTCACTACTATACTTAGATTCGTTAGTATAGAGCTTAGCTAGGTTAGCTAGCTCCTTGCCATAGGTCTTTACTTAGGTAGGTTACAGATCTATAACTTGCAGATCTATAGCTTGCGGATATATAGCTTACGGATATATGGCTTGCGGATCTGTGACTTAAATAGCAGGGGTAATTTGGTCCGTATTTTGGTTTATAGGGGTGTTGTGATCCGTAACTTAAGAGTAGGGTATATTTTAGCCAATAAGGTCAAGTCTAAAGCCGCTTGGGTTTGTGGAACAAATTTAGTTAAGTGGGTTAGGTATAAGGCCAGCAATTATATTCAGTTTGGAAGAAGTAAAGAGTTCCTTAGTTTCTTGGAACTGGTTTAGGATTTCCTCTTTAGTCTATTCTATTTGGTCCTTCTTATATATTATGTTGTATAAGGACTGTGTAATAGTAACTTGTTTATTCCTTTTAACCCATACACCTTGGTTACGTAAAAGGGTTTATAGTTTACGGATAGTAATAGGGTTATAGGCCTTAAAAATAGCTTCCGTAAAGTCCGCAAAGTCTTCCTAGTATTACTCCCATAGGTCATCATTTATAAGCTTAAAGTGTTTATATTTAAGGATTTTAAAACTGATATAGTCGTTAATATTATTTATAGACGTAACGTTAACTCCTTATCTCTACTTCTTTTAACCTTCGCTGACTTGCTTACTGATGTTTACCATACTATAGTATAGTGTGGTGCGTAGTGGGTGGTAGCAGCTTATAATAGGTAGGGGAGGTCTTATAATGGTCCGTAAAATTAATTAACGGGTCTGTAATAGTTTATAGAAGGGTAGGGGGTTTCCGCAAAAGGTCTAAAGAGGTTTAAGGTTTAAGGGGGTTAAGAATAGGGGTTCCATATAGGTCTGTATTCACGTCTATAACTTCCAGTAAACTGTACTAAGACTTAAATAAGTATACAGAGTTAGAGATAAGTCCGTAATCCCCAACTTCTAACCTTTTAGTAGGTCGTACTAGGAGTCTAAACGGGTGGTTGCTGTCGTGTATATTGCTCGGGGGGAGGTATTAAGTGATTGCTGATCTATGTGCGCTCACTAATCAGTGTTCGTACTAACTTAATAGCACGAGTGAGTCGTATCCCAGGGCACGAAATACGTATAGTATTGTATGCTCTTTAGGATGGTGGTGACTGTCTCTTGTATTAAAGCAGACTACGTGGTCTATATACTGATGCGACCTCCCCCTAATTAGTCAGTGCTTTAGGGGTGCACTAGACGCGTAAGCGGGTGGTTAGTGCACCG
>Ga0307507_10002388_pt1 | contig 39639 bp, 7 predicted proteins | sample 7_EM_MG_FD_207223 | JGI IMG/M metagenome (GOLD analysis project Ga0307507, IMG submission 207223) | Populus trichocarpa ectomycorrhiza microbial communities from riparian zone in the Pacific Northwest, United States - 7_EM | ecosystem: Host-associated > Plants > Roots > Unclassified | place...
AGCCTTATAAATAGCTTTAAAGTAGCTTTTATTTATTTAAAATATGCTATTAGTATAAAAGAGGTAAATAGCTCTAAATATAATTGTGGTTGCCAAATGCGCAGATTACTGGCAGGTTGCGCGCAGGCCGCGTGTCAAAAAAACACGACATAGGCTAGTCGGTTGAGTTGCCAAATGCCCTCAACTGCGCGCCAATTGCGTCAACCACCAACCATTGAGGCCATTGGTAGGGTACCATATTTTGCCGATGAAGTTAGGCCTCTGCTACTTCCTTAAGTAGTACCCTTTTATAAGGCTCTCCTACCAACTTATCTACTTCCTTATTATTAAATATACCTTTTAGCGATGGCCTATATAAATGCTAAAGAGCCTTATTTATAATTAGGAACGCTAGTTACTAAAAAGGATCTTATAACTACTAAAGAGTTGCTTATATTTATTGCTTATAGGAGGTGTAGCTAATATATTAAGTATAAATTAAGTAAGATCTAGCTGGCTCTTATAGTAATCCTGCTAGTATTATAAGACATTAAAGTATTAATTCTTGGTAAGAAGTACGCGGTTAGTAGCAAGATATTCCTTAAAGCGATTAATTGGCAATAGGTCGTTATATTCTTATTAAGTTGTTTTAAGGCGTTTATAAGCTTGGGCGAAGGTATATATCTTCTCTTTTATAGCTGGCGGCTATAGAGCCACTAGTGTAGATAAGGATGATATTAGGTAAAAGCTTTTGCCTTTATATTTAAGCTAAAGCTCTTTTACTACCTTCTCTGCTTTTAAGATTTAAGCTACCTTCTCTTTATACTGCCCCTATTAGTTATAAAACTACTATATCTTAAGAGTTGGGTTAAGAATAATTGCTATATAGTAAGCTTGTCACGGGACACCTCTGTAACACCTTACACACGTTTACCTGTATCCACCTGTTTCCACCAACGCAGCAAGAAGAGACCGACCGCGAGATGACAATCTGATAGCAACCTGCCGGCAATCTACGGCAATTTGCCGCATTCTGCTATATTCTACTAAGTCTATTAAATCCTGCTAAGTTCTGCCAGGACCGCTACTTAAATCCTATTCTGCTCTGTGCATATATTAACTAAGCAACTAAACTAACAATATATACCCTTTCTTCCCGTTTCCTTACCTTCTCTCCTTACGCAATGTCTTAACTTTATTACGCAGTTTATATACATAGCTTAATAATATCTACTTTGCTATATATTATTACCACTTATGCTTACTCCGTAACACTATATTACGTTAACCTTATATACTACCCTCTAAAATACAGAACGACCCTAAAGCCCCTATAACAGCCGCTGGCATTATATCCGCACTTTAAGAACAATTAGCAGAGATATAGAAGTCCTTTATAGACGCCCTCGTACAGAACTAAGCCACTTTAACTTAATAATAAGCTAAATAAGAAGAATAACACCTATAAATAATTAAGAACCTCCAAGAAGAAGTCCGTACCCTTAAGATGCCTATACTAAGGCCCTAAAACTAAACGCCTTCCCTAGAGATAAACACGCAGGACAAGAGTCTTAAACTTATAGTAGCTATTCACCCCAAACTAACTACCGCACTATAATAATCTAAATAACTACTAGACCCTTTAATATTTACTAGTAAATAATAAGAACTCTAATTATTCCTAAGCCAGCTTAAAAATAAGCTAACTAGTAATACTAACTACTACCTAACTAAAGCTAACCAACTCTGCTACGCCTTAAGTTAACTATCACATATCGGGGGGGCTGATTTGGCGCGGTTACGACCCGAGGTTAGGGCCACCCCTGCTGATAACGCGCCCGAACCCCACACGAGGTCGCGCAGCGACCGCCCCCAAGTACTTTTGCACGCGATTTTGGGCGAAAAGGTACATAATTTGAGTTAAATCGGTACTTCTGGACGGTCGCGTAATGTTGCTCTGAATTTACAACACCTAAATGGGCTCTATTCCTACATTAAGGCGTCTTAGTTACTATAGTGTAGTCCTATATTAAGACGTCTCGGTTACTAGAGTATAGTCCTATATTAAGGCGTCTTGGTAACTGCAGTGCAGTCCTATATTAAGATGTCTTAGGCACTAGAGTATAGTCCTACATTAAGACGTCTCGATTACTGCAGTGCAGTCCTATATTGAGACGTTTTAGTCACTAGTAGAGTCCTACATCAAGGTGTCTTGGTTAATGTAGTAGTCCTATAGTAAAATAGTATTATATATATATATATACACTGCTTAATACAGAGCCTTTCCCTCCCTTTCCCTCCCCCGCCTTAAGGGCTAGTTAGTAGTTAGATATTCTTATAAAGCCAATCCAAAGAACGCCGGCCTTATAGCTGTTCCAGCTAGTTAATAGCCTATCTCTTATCTCTTGCTATACCGTCTTCTACGCGCCGTCTTATATCCTTAATTATCCTACAGCAACGGCTATAGAATATAGCCTCGCCATTAACCCGCTAGCGTGCCCCCCAGCAGCGATTAAGAGCTTTAATTAACAGCCCACCCGCTAGCCTTAAAGTCTACTTAGTCCAGAGCTGGAAGACCAAATTACCGCCTTAAAGCATTTTATATTTCCTTGGCGGTGCCTATAGGTTAAGAATAAATAGGAGAGATAGTTAAGTATCAGCTTATGCCTGCGCCAGTAGGGGCGATATGGATATTATAGACGGCTAAGCGGATGGTGCGGATATTATAGACAGCTAAGCGGACGGTGCGGATATTATAGATAGCTAAGTGGACGGTGCGGATATTATAGACGGCTAAGCAGACAGTGCGGATATTATAGACGGCTAAGCGGGCAGTATAGATATTATAGATAGATATACGGACTCTATAGGCCCTATTAAAATACCTATCTTCCCTTACTAGATTTATATAGGTGTGAATAATGCTAATAACCTTTCTATCTCGCCAAGGCGTTCTAAAATTATTTATACGCGTAATTAAACCCCCTTTATCTTAAAGATTATGGCCTTATGTCTTAGCTTAGCTACAGCCTTATAGGCAGGCTAGTATTTCCGCATTATTAGCTTGTCTAGCGTAACTATATTAGCTAGCGAGCTTTTTACCCACATAGCAAACCTCTAGTACTCCTCGCAGCCAAAGAGGGGGTCCTTCTATAGGGGGTAGAGCGGGAACTGCTTGCGTAGGATTACTAAGTTCTGTAATAGGATTACCCTAAGTGTATAAAGGAGGCGTAGAAATCCCGAGCCTATAAGGTTAAGCCATATAACCTTATTATCGGCCCTACCTAAGTAGTAGGCCTCTATGCGTTTTAGCCAGATATTAGTCTTAGGCTATATCTTTAAACAAAGGGCCTCCTCTAGTACCTTCCGTATATAGGGGAGAAAATAGCCCTTTCCTTCCTTTAGGAAGCCGGCAATTAACCGCATAAATATATAGGATAGGTAGCTAAGGTAGGCTCCCATTATCGCGTCCGTATTCTAGCATCTAGCCCATTTAATTTGGGTCTCCTTAACGCCGCTAAGCTTGGTATACCAGACGCTCTACTTATAGGCACTATAGGTCTTTTTCTTTAAGTAAATTCCTACCCCCTAGAATATCTTTTTATTCCATTTAAACTGCGTATAATAGCTTAGCGGCCGTTACGGTACTTTAATACTGCTAGGGAAGATATATAGGTTATAGTAGTCCTCCAGCTACTAAAAGGATGGGAAGCTCTTAGCGCTATCTTTACCCTAGTGGTTAAAGAAGTAGAAGTGTTACGGACAGCTTAAGTACGATATTACAACTACTTGGAGAAGAGTCGGCGGAAGCTAGTTAGTTAATATAGGTACGGTCTAGGATAAATCCGGTGGAACCATATAACAAGGAATGGTAGACAAGGTCACGTAATATAATCTGTATAATCTATATAATCTATACAATCTATACAGAGCGTATAGAGCACACGTACCTTACATAGCGAAGGGATTTCTTAGGCGTATAGTTGTGTATTTAAAGGACCATAGTCCCTACCCAGATAGTTCTTTCTTTATAGTAAATCTTAGAATACAATTAGAGTTAATCTGTTAGGCAACCACTCCACTAGTTATTATTACGTTATTAACCTGTTTATATCTATATACCTAGCCCAATAACAGGACCCACCGTAGTTCTTGCTATAAGGTTCCGTTACACATTTACTACTAAGGTTACAGTATTAAACAAAGTCGAACAACATGCTACCCAAAGCACCAGTCACAACGCCATTAACGGCAGCTACTACCTTAGGCGGAGATACCAGTATGGCGGATATGGATTCTTAGATAGTTACGCGAGGTCAGTTATAAGAAATAGTTAATCACTTATAGGACAATAATAGGATACTTAAAGAACGTATTAATGGAATCGGGGCAGCAAAGGTTAAGTTACCTTTAATTAAACAGTTCTTAGGAGAGAAGTTAAAGCTTAAGGGGTTTCTTATATAGATGCATTTTAAGGTTATATAGGAAGGAGCAAAGTTAGCAACATTATTGGACCAAGTGGCGTACGCAGGATTGTTCCTAATAGGATAAGCACTTAAGTAGTTTAAACCTTATCTTACCAAAATATAGGTAAATAGCATGACAACTACTAACTAAGGTGTACGGTATATATTTGCCAGTTGGAACGGGTTTATAGAACGGTTAACGCAGATATTTGGAGACTTAGAGGCAACAACCACAGCAGAATAAAAGCTTTAGAACCTAGCACAACAAACCTTAGTAATAGAGTATATAACACAGTTTTAGACGCTAGCTATATAGGTTAAGTAAAACAATAAGGCGCTTATGGCATAGTATAAATAGGGACTTAAGGCTAAAGTCTAGGACGCAATTATCCTAATAGAAGATGCGGAAAGTCTATAAGACTTAATAGATTAGTTAATAAAGATTAATAATAGGATCTATTAAAAGGAACAAGCCAAGAAAGGGCAAAATAGAGTTTTATAGTTATATAAGGCGTAGAGCACGTATTGGTAAATACGGAGCTAAAAACCATAAAATAGCGTAGAGTTAATGGACCTAAGCGGTACCAAAGAATCTAAAAGATAGATAAAGAAACTATAGAAACCTAGAGGTTAAGGATTAAGTAATTATAGGACTAAGAAGTAAAGGCTAAACCAGGGATCTTAGTAGCAGAAGATATTTAGGCGGACTCTATAATAAGATAAATAGTTTAAAGATGGAGCTTATATAAATTACGGAAAACAAGGTTATTTTACTAGAGACTGTAGAGGTGGTTAGAGTAACTATGCGGTAAAGGGCACCAGGTTATTAGAGTACGATAATATAGATATAGGAATATTGCGCGGGACCAAGGAGTGTTTAATTAAGCACTTCGCGTTTTATTATAACAACGCATGCCAAATTTATAAAAACGCTAAGTATAGCGCAAGCTATTGGCCGTAAGAGCTAGAGTTAAGAGGGCTTAAAGGAACTAAAGAGTTAGATAAAGAACAAGATTAACTCTACGAGCTAGATTAAGATATTAGAGCAACGTACGGATAAAGATTAGTAACAATAATAATGGAGTTAGAGTACTTATTAATTAATAGCGATAAGGAAGAAAATAAGGCTAACTAGGAGCACTTATACCTTAATAACGCAATAGAAGTAGAGACTAAAACCACTATAGAACGTAGATTAGTAACGGGTATTATAACACCATTAGATACGGCATCTATTGCTTTATAAGACAGAAGGAGCAATATCTAGAGATAATTAAGCAAGCAGACGACTGCTAGTGCTAGCTTACCACTTGTAAAAGGTAAAAGGCTATACGTCTAAGATTCTTATAAAGAAATAAGGAAAGCTCTAGACTCGCTAGACGCGATAAGGATAGCTTAAGAACCCACAATGGACGAAAACTAATGGGAAAGAGTAGTAACTTAGTTTAGTAATAAACGAATAAGTATAGGACGTAAGTTTAAGAACTATAAGTTTAGGGAACGAATAAGAACGTTATTAGGAAGCCAAGATTTTAAGAAATAAATAAGGACTATAGCAATTCCAGGTAAATATAGTATTTAGCCTAAAGATTAAAAAGTTAATACTAAGATTAGGAAGTAAGATAACTTTAAGAATCTAGCTATAAGACGCAGAAAATAGAAAACTATAGATAAGTTTAGATAAAGAATTATTATATAGCAAGAGCAAAAGCTAGATAAGAGGTTAGCTATACTAGGTCGTATAAGGGACAGAGCACCTATATAAAGAATTACTAATAGGCTAAGCGTAGGGACGCCTAGGGCAAAGTGGTTAAATGAACTAGAATAAGAAGAAGATCTAGATATTTTAGTTAGATTTAAAAAAAAACATACCAAAGAATATCACAACGCAGTAATAATAAGGTACTTTCTTATAGATAGACTATATACACTAAACCAGTTGTACGGAAAGTAGTATAGGCAATGACATAACAATAAATAGGAAGACTTTTATATATAGCTAGACGAAAAAGTTGTCTAAGACTAACCCATTACGGAAAAACGCATAAATCACATTAAAGGAGTATTAATTATAATGTTAAGGAACCTAGAAGAGGGATCTAGGGACTGGAGAAGTAAATAATAAATTTTAGTACCTGTAGTAGAGATACCAGTGGTCAGGTTAACTAGGTATAGGTTTAAACTTAAGGATAAAGACAAGCTAAGAGTTAACCCAAGTTACCTAGCGCATTATACACTATCGTAGATAGCTTATATAGATAATATATATAATATACATAGAGCACCAAAAGACAAGAACTAAAAGTACCTAGTAAGAATATATTAGGCACTAGAAGAAAAGCGGTTTAGAAACGCTAAGTATATATATAGATAGCACCTAGTAGAAGTACAGAGTTAAGGAAACCTAATACTTTAACCTAGAAGATTCCTTATAGAAGAATACCTAGATAGATAATAGTAGTAGGACTACCTAGAGAATACTTGTCTATAGCATATAAAGAAAAAGAAACGAACTAAGTATTAGCTAAAAGTAGACTAAGTATAAGCAGGATCTAGTAGCTAATAGTTGGGAAAAAGGGAGGCGCATGGGACTAGAGGAAACTAGTGTTAGAGCCTTAAACCCTTAAAGGAATTTAAGGACAACACCTAAATTTACGTATTTAGTAGCAAGATTAGTAGTTTAAAGCATTAATAGATAGTGGAGTAATAAGGAACTATATATTACTAGCAGTAGTGGAAAGGATAGGATTACTATATAGATAAAAGAAACACCCATATCTACTTACAACGATTTTAGGAGATTAGATAGCCTATAGAGGAGTTATTATTAATCTTAAAACAGGACCTATTTAGCTAACTATTAAAGGGAGACCAGTTAGAGTGTCTTTTAATATCTTACCGTTAGGAAAAGACAAGGTAATACTAGGAATGCCTTAGTTACAGGAATATAATCTAAAGGTTAATTGGGTTACAGGTCAGGTCAATATTAGAGATACTTAATAATATAAGATGCGATAGCAAACCAAGTTAGTATAGTATTAAGTCAAAGCGATATATAAAGAGACTAAGCAAGGCTTAAGTTATATACCAAAAAGATACTACAAGTATAGTAAAAAGTTATAGTTACTAGAAAGTAAAAAGCTGTTAGAATATATAGTATAGGACCATAAAATAGAGTTAGAAGAGGGAACAAGTCTAAGGTTCTTTCCAATCTATAAGCTTACTAAAACCGAGTTAGTGGCACTTAAGGAGTTTGTCTAAGAGAACTTGTAAAAGGGATATATTAGACCATTGTAGTTATTAGTAGGATATCCAGTACTATTTATCCTAAAGAAAAACGGAAAACTTAAAATGTGTATAGACTACAGACAGTTAAACAGCATCACTAGAAAGGATAGGTATTCTTTACCCTTAATTAGCGAAATCTAAGACAGGATAGGCAACGCAAAGATCTTTATAAAGATAGATCTAAGGTAGGCGTACCATTAAATTAGGATTAAGGAAGGCGACAAATAGAAAGCAGCTTTTAGGTTAAAGGAAGGACTATATAAACCATTAGTTATGCAGTTTAGGCTTATAAACGCACTAGTAACGTTCTAGAAGCGAATTAACAGTATATTAGGAGAATACCTTAATAAGTTTATTATAGCATACCTTAACAATATTATCATTTACTTAGAGAGTAAGAAAGAACATAAGGAGCATGTTAAATGGGTCTTAAAGAGACTATAAGAAGAATAGATGCTAGTAGTAATTAAGAAATACAAGTTCTTTACAAGGAAGACCGATTTTATAGGATTTATTATTAAACTAGGAAAAATCAGTATGGACCCAAAGAAAGTTAAAGCCATAGTAAGTTGGCAATAACTAGAGAACGTTACGCAGTTAAAATCGTTTCTAGGGTTTTGCAACTACTATAGGAGGTTTATAGCACAATAGTTAAAGAGTATTAAACTATTTACAAGGTTAATAAAGAAAGAGGAACCGTAGGCATAGGGAAATAAGTAAAAAAAGTTATTTAAGGAACTTAAGGAGTTGTTTACCCAGGAACCAATCCTTAAAATCTACTAACTAAAGTTAGAAACAGTTATTAAAATAAATACATTAGACTTTGCACTAGGAGCATATTTGCTATAAAAGCATTAGGACACATAGCATCCAGTAGCGTACTATAGTTAAAAAATAACACTACTAGAACTAAACTATAACATCTACAATAAGGAGTTATTAGGTATAGTTACAGTATTAAAGGAATAGAGAGCATTTTTATAAGGTACAGAGAAACTATTTATAGTTAAAACGGACTATAAGAACCTTACAGGATTCCTAATAATAAAGAAACTTAACTAAAGACAGGTTAGATAGGCGGAAATGCTTACAGAATACCATTTCGAAATTTAGCATACTAAGGGTACAGATAATGCACGAGCAGATACTCTAAGTAGAAAAGCTAAACTATAAAATAACAAAAAGCCGTTAGGGGCTTTATTGCGAAAGGATCAGAATAGGCTAATTAGGTACAATTATCCCAAAATAGTAACAATAAGAAAAAGCCAGATCCATAAATTACTAGAGAGTAATTAGACACAGAAGATTTAAAAAGTATAGGCAGAGGATTAGGATACGGAATAATATAAAAATAGAGAAGCAACCTATATTCCAAGGTCTATTATAAAAGAGTTTATTAAGTTATTCTATAAGGAACTAACTTAAGGACATAACGGAGCTATAGGCTTAGTGTTAAGACTTTAAGAGGAGTATATTATTTATAAAATCTAGGGACTAGCAAGATAAGTTATAAGAGAATATCTAAATTACTAAAGAAACAAACCAACAAGGTATAAGCCGTATAGAGGGCTACAACCTATTAAAACACTAGAAAGACTATAGGAAGTTATATTATAGGACTTTATTATTAAGTTACCAAAGTTAAGAGATCCTATTACAGGACAAGATTACAATACAATTTTAGTAATAGTAGATAAGCTTATAAAGTAGGGATACTTTATAGCATATATAGAAGAGATATTAGCTAAAGATATCGCTAGAATTTATATTAAGGAAGTATTTGTAAGGTATAAAGCACCAAGCAAGATTATATTAGATAGATATCTAAGATTTACAGTAGCATTCTAGGAGGTATTCTTGGCGGAATAGGGAGTTTGCGTAGCAACCTTAATAGCATATTATCCGCAGACGGACAGATAAATAAAAAGATTAAACTAGACACTAGAACAGTATCTAAGGCACTATATTAATTATACACAAAATAATTAGGTATTATTATTACTAATTACACAGTTTACGTATAATATAACACTATAAGAAGGAATGGGAACATTACTATTTAAGGCGAATTACGGGTATAAGCCAAAATTATTATTATTACCACGCTAAGTAAAGAAGACGAGTAGCATAGCTAAAGAAAGAATAGAGACTTTAATAAATCTTTATACAGACCTTAAAGAAACAGCTAAACTAGTATAAAAGTAAATAAAAAGGTACTATAATACTAAGAGATCTAAGGGACCAGATCTTAAGGAGGGAGATAAAGTGTAGCTACTATATAAAAATTTTAAAAGTTGACAACTAAGTAAAAAGTTAGACTACGTTAGACTAGGACCTTTTAAAATTACGCAAAGGATTTTATTGGTTATATTTAAGTTAAACCTACCAGCTAAAATAAAAATTTACCCTATACAGCACATTATAATATTAGAGCCAGCATACAGGAATGTTAAGCCACCAGTCTATAAGGCAGACACATATAGAGGGCAAGAAGAAGATAAATAGCAAGTTTTAAAGGTTATTAGCCACAAGGACATAGATAACGAAATATAGTACAAAGTAAAGTAAATAGGCTACAGTAAGACTACCTAGAAACCACTAAGCAATCTAAAGAACGCTATAGGAAAGGTATAGGAGTATTAAAAGAAAACAGGTTAGGAAGCATTAAAAAAGGATCGCTAAAAGATAAGTTAACTAAGGGGGACCCAAGAGAGGCAACTACTATATTACTTGGAGTTGTTTCCTTCTCTGGAAACTCTACTTATTTATTACCTAGCTTAGCCAGACCCTATTAAACAAGTTTCTACTCCTTAAAACAGACCTTCTTACGCACCCTCTTAAAACAAAGAAGACGCGCCAAGGCAGATAGGTACGCCTTGTAAGCAACACGAGTACGCTAAAGCTCCGCGAGGGAGGCAGAGAGCTTATCGTTAAGCTTCGCAGCGGTAGATTAAACACAAGACCCTATAATAAGTTACTTAGGGAACTTAAAGACTATTAAGAGTTATAGAACGCATATACTTAGCGTTAGAGACAGAGCGAACGTTATAGGACAATTAAATATTTGCTTTAGTGTACTCTAAGTAAAAAGAAGGTTATTAAGATAAAGGACTTACTAGCGTGACACAAACTAACCCCTCTTTCGCATAACAAGAATATAGAGACGGCATTATCTTACCCAGAGATAGTATTGCAGTAATAGTACGAGACTAGCAAACTATAGAAGAAGAAGAAGATGCTTTAGGCATAATAAGTAAAGATATTAACTAGATTAATTAAACAGATATTATACCTCTAGTAAACGACTTAGAGTTATTAGGAATCCTTAAGGACGAAGATAAAGAGAAGGGAGATAGTATTACAGACAGCTTAAGTATAATATTATAACTACTTAGAGAAGAGTCGGCGGAAGCTAGTTAGTTAATATAGGCACGGTCTAAAATAGATCCAGTGGAACCATATAATGAGGAATAGTAGCTAAGGTTATATAATATAATCTATATAATCTATGTAATCTGTATAATCTATACAGAGCATATAGAGCACATATACCTTACGTAGCAAAGGGATTTCTTAGGCGTATAGTTGTGTATTTAAAGGACCACAGTCCCTACCCAGATAGTTCTCTCTTTATAGTAAATCTTAGAATACAATTAGAGTTAATCTGTTAGGCAACCACTCTACTAGTTATTATTACGTTGTTAACCTGTTTATATCTACATACCCAGCCCAATAATAGGACCTACCGTAGTTCTTACTACAAGGTTCCGTTACAAGAAGGCTATTATAGAGAGGGGGTAGAAGATAGGGTTAGTGTTCCATATACAGCCTATATACTTAGCCTTACCGTACTAATTCTGCTTCCCTTATATTATTAATATAATTATACATGGCGTTAACTTATCTGGTTTAGGCCCTTTATTCTCTAGTTTAATAAGAATAAGGTTAGTAAGCTAAATATTATATCTACTTTTACTATAGGTAATGGTAGTATGGCCTATAGAATAGGTTAGAAAATGGCAGCTATATAGACTAGATAGGGTATATATAAACTTAATAAATGCTTAGCTGTAGTTTAAAGGTAAGACTTAACTAAACCTAGCATCTTAGAGCCCATCTCCTAGCACTAAGTAATTACCTTTTTAAGCCCTTTAACATTATAGCCGCTAGTAATTATAAATAGGCCTTAATTAATAAAGTTAACGCGTTAAATCTGGTCCTTATTGCGGTGGATGCTATCTAGTACTGCCAAGAGCTTTGCCCCCCGCAGCGGCTGTAAGGTCTTACCTTCTAACTACCACGCGTAAAGCTTGGTAATAGTGGAGACGTAGCTATTCACAACTGAGTATCGGACTGTCTCGTTAAATAGGGCGTCTAGGGCCTCCTCATCCCATGCCTCCCCTTCCTCCTTTACAGCTTCTTCCCCTATGCCTACTACCCCTACGAATGCCCCTGTGGATACCCCTACGACTACCTTCCCGACCATCTTCTACCTCTTCTTCACCCACTCACTATCTTTCTACATCTCTTTCCGTTTTGACTTCCGTTTTTAATAGCCAGCAGCCTATAATTCCTGGTTAACAACTTACTGCTCTAAAAATAGGCAAAGCTTATCTTCTGTTACCTAGGCGCCGTCCGTATTGCCTTCTAGTCTTGCACACTAGTCTTCCCACTCTTTCTGCTTTGGCTTATACGCTCTTGTAGTATTTTTTGAGCGCTAGGCCTTATAAATATCGTGTAGCCGTGCTGTTTGGGCCTTGAATTCGTTCTGGAGGCTATTAGAGGAGGAGGCTAGGGGGGCTTCCTTCAACTGCAAAGTGGACCGTAGGGTAAGAAGATTCTTAAAAGACTCCATATCCGCAAATATCCGTAAGAGGTTAGGGGGAGACGCGTGAGCGCGGCGCGGGTAAATAAAGCTACCGAACGCGTAAATATCAAAGGGGGAGGAGGAGAAGAGAGCTCTATATTATAGAATTAGAATTACAGCAGGCCTTTCTATATAAAATTAGAAGCCCCGCGTGAGCCAGCGCGGGCACAAAAGCAGGAGAGGGTTGGAAAATGGATTGTCGAGGCGACGGTGAGGTCGAAGGCGCGCTGAGGCCCTCCATACTAACCCAGTACTAACCTAGGCCTCAAAAACGCGTCCGAAAAGTAGGGGCCATCACCAAAGGGGGGGGTGATATTTGGACGATATGCCGCGGACCTTAGGGGGTCGTGCGTAACCCGAGGTTACGCTAAGCTTAACCCCGACCTCCGATACCTATAAGTGTATAGAGGTAGCATTTTGGCAACGAGTCTCCGCGGGCCTATAGCTGGTAGCAAACATTCTTAAACTTATCCTCTATATATTTATTAAGTAGTATATCTTTACCTTTGTCCGCAAACTAGTCCTTTTCCTACTACGCATTCCTCTATTATAGAATCTTTAGGTACTTTCTAACGTTATCCTCCTATAAGGACTAGTAACTATTTATCCCTATAGCCTTTTACGCCTAATAGAGGTCTATTAGGGCTATAATATAGCTATAAATTAAGCGCTAGGAGAGCCGCGTCTCGTCCTAGGGTACATTATTACTAACCTTACAGCTTTTTACTTTTAGTAGCTGGCCTATAACCTCCTTAATAAGAAAAAGGAGAAGCTTTTCTTCTATAACAGTATTGCTATTATAGTACTACTTCTTTTTACAGAAGGCCTAGGAGGAAGAGGCGCGTGTTAGCTAGTATACTACTCCATAAAGCACCTACCTACCTACCTTAAACTCCTTCTGCTTTAGCTTATAATTTAAAGATATATTTTTAGGCCTCTTGGCATATATAAGGGCGAGGATACTCTACGCGTTAGCGTATAGTTTAGTATTATTTATAACGTTAATCTTTACGCAACTAATATTAATTAACGCCATTTTTAAATAGGACGCTGCTAGAGAAGCGGCGCCATAGGGGGGGTTTTTATTTTTTAAATATACGCAGATATAGACTGGGGAGGAGAGATAGAGAAAGTAGACCTACCTACTAGCCGCTTAGCAACTAGATAAGTAACCTTACTATATAGGGTAAATACATAGGAGCATAGCTAGCCCAATAGGCTAATAGTACGCGCGTATTAGCGGCTTAATTAGGGGGGGCAAGATATTTAAAGATGTTCACGACTTAGCTATAGGCTCGGCTGTAAATATTTGCGGATGTTAACGGGGGTTATATATATTACATGCGGCTTAGCGACTCATCGGGCGCTTAGCCAAGCCATTAACACCAAAATTTATGCTTCTACCTTAATGCTTCCACCTCTCTGTATAGCCTCAATTTATATACACCCTATGCCTCCTATACGTTATAGGCCTTCTAAGGAGACTATTATATAGGAAGCTATTACTATGCACTAAACTGGGCACTATATAACCCCTATAAGGGTTACAATATCGCATAAGATCCATCCTAATACTATTCTTAAGTACATTAACAAAATACATCAATTCTATAAGGAAGCATATTAATTCTAGCAAAAGTTAAGCCCCAAATTTAAGCAGCTGTTAAAAAATACTGTACAATCCTTATAAAGCATTACTTTCCTCTTAAGAAGAGCCAGATCCGTAAGATTGCCCTAAATATATATATAAAGTAGCTCTAAGATGCCGGCTAGGATACTAGCCAGGCATTTCTTAGTGTCTAATAGGTGGATTTATACTTAAAACGCCATTAATCCTTTTAAGTTTAATACACTTACTATTTTAAAATAGAGAGAGCTATAGTAGATAATAATTTGCTAGTATATAAGAGCTTCTTTAATAAGTTAAAGGCTACCTATATAGAATTTTATATTAAGGCACCTAATTGCTAGAATATGGATAAAACTGGATATTAAATGGGGTACGCGTATACCTCTAAGAAAGTTGTTCTATATAGTTCCTCTATATAACGTAGTCTGCGGGCTAGTAGCCCACCCCACCAAACTCCGAGGGCAAATACAGCGAACTACTTAACCACGAATAATTGTATTTAGTGTAGCTATCTACTAGCTACTTATTTAACGTCTAGGGCACGTACGTGCATTGTGTTCTATTGATTTGCACATACTACACTTGCGTAGTGCTCGTTGCGGTCACTTGGCCGCTACCTCTGCTACCCCCTCTACTGCACCTCCTTGGGCAGCTTGTGCATAAGAGGCCCCTTTGGCTCCTAATAAAACACCCCCCCTAGCTATATATGTGCGCCGCTGTACCCTCTTCCTTTTCTGGTGTTAATTTTCCATATATAGCTTCTCATTTTCACTAGCAAGCAGCACAGTACTTAATATTACTATTTTGCATCCCTTAATAAGCTGGCTAAAAGCTTATCCTATTGGCCTTGGTGGGCTATATATACGCTCTTTAAGATAGCGCTTAATAAGAGCTGTCTGCTATTGCAATTTAGTAATATTATAAGGCGTTTTAGCTGTCTAAGATGCATTTAATTGCGGATAACGTTGGGGTAATGGCGTCTGATATTTGGTATATAGCTATGCTAGCACGTAATTAGGGCTATATAGAACTAGGCTAGTAGCTACAAATCCTGCCTATATATTATTTTAATATAGTGCTACCTGCCTAGCCTGCCTATAGAGTGGTAGGAATTTGCGTTTATTAATATGGTTAACACCGCGGCCTATAAGCTGTTTAATAAGGCGTCCGTATAACTGCTTAAGAATTAAGAAACAGCCTATATCTAGCGGCTGCAGTAGATACAATAAATGTGCTGGTATATAGAGGATAACTATCTAATAATCTAGACAGAACTGATTAAATTTAGGTAATACGTAGCTGTTATGGCCATCTAGCACTAGCAGCTGATATGTGCCAACTGTGTGATCCTTTATATGCTTGTTAAAGCATCGGGAAAATATTCGCAGGATGAGATTCAAGTAGACTTTGTTTTTCGCGTTTCGCGTAATTGACATGCAATTTAACCAACTCGACACGCAATTGACCAACTTGACACGCAATTGACCAACTTGACATGCAACTTAACCAACTTGACACGCAATTGACTAACTTGACATATTTAAAAGTTAAATAACACGCAGTTGACCTACTTAACAACTTTAAAAGCTAACTGCATATTCCTTGATATGTAATTAACCAACTTAAAATTTAAATAACACGCAGTTAACTAACTTAACAACTTTAAAAGCTAACTATACATTCCTTGATATGCAATTAAGGTAATATAATATATTATTTTAAAGTTGTATGCTAATTGCGTAAATGAATTTTTACTATTTTCTTAGCCTGTAGTATGCTAGCTTATAATATATATTAGGATTAAAATAATTTTATATAATCTTATACAATCTTATACAATCTTATATAATCTTATACAATCTTATATAGTCCTATATAGTCTTATATAGGTTCTATGCTAGCTTAGCTACTTTTGCTATTTGTCCTGGCTTCTATATAATAACGTAATGCGAGTTCCTTCTTTAAGAAAGTTGTCTAAGTATAGAGTATTGTATTGGTCTTAATTAATATAATTATTAACGTAGTACAAATCTGGATAAGAAGTAGCGGCTGGAACAACATGCGCGCTTTGTAGAATAGATGGCATTAAATAAAAGCGACTACCTCTAAGTACTTGCCTAGTATTTACGCTCGAGCGCGGCCACCTTTTCACCTTAACTATGCCGTGTGTTGGATGCGGCAGTCTATAATTTAATAGCTGAAGCAGCTCTACTATAGCTTTAGTATACTGTATGTATACACCGTACTTATCTAACCTTTTAATATCTAGAATAGTAACAATTAGCTAAAGCTGGCCTATAAGTCTTCTACCTAATGGCGTGCGGCCTTTTCTAATACAGTTGCTGTTATCTATATACTCTTGGACCTATACGTAATCACGCCTCTACTGGTTAGAACATTGCCAATTTAGTATATAACGTACTACCTCACTAATTTAGCCCTTAAGGTTAGTTGTATTTTTTCTGTCTTATTTCTAACAGCGGATAGATGGATGTATTTTAACAAGCAGGCGCTTAACCTATAAGGGGTCCTTCTCTTTCCGGTCTATATTGGAGTTCTGGGCACGTTTACCTTATAGCTTTCGCCTGCACTCTTGGACAAATACCACAATGCCGTCTAGAAACCCTAGGATTTCGCAGTAGTTTGCTATATAAAATATATAAAGCCACGTCTTTAACCTAAGACGCCTCTGGATAAGATCTGTTGCCCTATTTATATCTTTCAAAGGCCACCGAAGCTTTGCAACTGCTAAATACTATATTGGTTAAGTAACCTGCACCTCCAAACACTAGAAAGACTGTGGTATAGAATTACTATTTATAAAAGCTATTTTGTCTTCTATTACTAGTACTACTACCCGTCTTAAATTATAAGAGTAGATTTAAGATAGCGAATCCTGTTTATTTATTAAGTTATAAAACGCCTTAATAATGTAACGGTGTCCAGCTTTGCCATTTGCGCCAGTGTAGTACCTATCTGCGCATCTGTACAGGCGGATATTTTCCTTAAAATGTATAAGGGCATGGAATTTTAGTATATTAAAATAGCCCATATTAGAATCCTTTGCCTTTGGACGGAAACTTTAAAATATGCCTTTAAGCATATCAATTCAATATAGGGCGTGGTGCATATATCATAGTGTCTCCTTGTCGTGGGTGTAATACTGAGCCATAATAACAAAGTTGTATACAGCTCTTGTAAAATGCATAGCATATAGTTCCCTGGACAACAGTAGTGGGGCTAGTATAGCGACAAGTTAATAAACTATGGCTTTTTATTTATTACCTGTCCATTAAGTAACTTTACTAAATAATAGATTATTAAACCGTTTTAGCCCTGTAAAAGCTGGGACTTGTCTAAAACGCTAATTAAGCTAAGCCTCCGTAGATATATTTGTTGTGGTTGTCTTTGTCCCTCTTCTCTTTCTTTTTAGCTGGATAACATTGCCTACTAGTTTCCATACCCATTTGATAAGTTGTATGACGATACCCTTTAGAAGCTAATATAGAACATCTACTATTATGCCCTTATGGATGTTAAATAGGCAATGGTGCTACGCAAAATATTCTACTGGGTATACCTAATTGTCTAAGAATAGAAGAATATTCTCTAGTTGCTAGCGTTTAATCTGTCTTCTCGTCTCCTTATAGGTGTGTAGCGGGTATTGTTTCTTGGTTAAGTTCTTGCGCTTTAGAGGGGGGACCTAGCATATAGTACAGTGCTGTCGGCTTTTAACACCTATAAGCAGCACTTGTTCTTTATAGTCTGCCATTATTCCATATATAATTGGATAATATCGTCGCATAAAATTATCTGTATATTAAAGGTCTACGCCGCTTTCTGCAAGATGCTTAATTGCTATTATATTTTAGTTAATGGGATATAGCGTTAGAATACTAAAGCAGGACTTATATTTAAGTATAGTTCTTATTACCTTATAATATGCTTTACTTTTTATATCGTTATCCTTTTCTTTAATAACTGGCATAAAGCTAATAAGGATATTTGTAGGGGATATCTGTCGGCGCTAAACTTGTTGGTTAAGATTACCAATAGTAAGATATATGGGCTAGGCCAATTTGTTGCTATAGTGTATTGTTAGCTAGGTCTTATTAACTGCTATAAGTATAGGAACTACTGTAGCACCACTAGGAAGCTTGCCTTGTGTCTCCTACTACCAGTCACCGCTATATAGCTTATTATAGACTCGGTGGTTTTCGGCATTGTAGAGTCTCTTTAGTGCATATACTAGTGTATCTTTAAAGGGTCAATGGCCAATTAGAAAGGCAATTACATTTATAACATCCTAATAAAGAATATAGTATTCCCTCTGCTTAGAGCCTTTAACGTTTAATTCCACCTTATACTCTAATTGGAGCTATTATTCGTCTTATATGCTAAATAGAATAGTAGTGATTAGTTCTTCCTATTAATTTACAGATTAAAAGCTGAGCAGGCTATAAAGTGGGCTAATGCGGGTGTCTTTAAGTAGTGTATTAACGTCTCCCTTTGTACAGTAAATGCGGTGCAGCTATATTAAAAAGGCGTAATCAAACTCCGAACGAAAAGGATTATATGGTATACTTTGGCTATTATTATATTATAATATGGTAATATCTAAAATTGTCTGGCTAACTTACTATATATTATTATCGGTCTCGCATGAAATTGGTTCACCCGCCTTTATATTTTTAGTTGCTTCAAATATCTCTACTCTAAGTAATAATAATGACGATATAACGCTTTTCTAATGTGGTATACCGTACAGAGGCACTAGATGGGCATTCTACTTATATTCTACCGCTACTGGAGCGTACTCGTTGGTATCCGTGTTTATACTGTCTGGTTATAATCGCGCGTTATCTAACCAGTAAGAGTGGTGGAATTAATTGCGAATTGTAAGCAGTTAGGCCGCAATAAATATGTAAGTGTTGTATCTCTCTTTGCATGCTTTTTTGTAGACGTGTTAGTGGCTAGGTAGCCGCCTTTTACAGCACCATAGGTATTGGTAAAGGCCGCCGTAACTCTTAGGGGTATAAAAACACTATAGACAGCTCCACTATATTGTCGCTAATTGTATATTAAACAATATGGTATTGTTTCTAGGTATAAAGAGTGCGTATTATGGTACTAACGGTTAATTACCGGTATTTAATCTATATAAGTGGCTTAGCTTTATAGCTGCTAAGAGTATACCTCTTATTTTCTTACTAGAACTAGTTACGCTAAAGCATAAGTATAACTAGCCTAACACTAAGTTTAAGGACTTAAAAGAGTCTAAGGCAGCCAAACTAGATATTAAAGCATAAGTATAACTAGCTTAATACCGAGTTTAAGGACTTAAAAGAGTCTAAGGCAGCCGGAATGGATATTAAAGCGTAAGTATAACTAGCTTAACACCGAGTTTAAGGACTTAAAAGAGTTCAAGGCAGCTAAATTATATATTAAAGCATAAGTGTAACCAGCTTAATACTAAGCTTAACACTGAGTTTAAGGACTTAAAGAGTCTAAAGTAGTGGAACTGGACACTGTAAACTAAAGACTTAATAGTACCTAAAAAACCTTTATCCGTCTAAATAACAATATACAGTATTCTTAGGCAATGGCTACAGGACTATAGCTACGGCGAAGATATTATTTACCACTAATGTTACAGAGCCCAATGATATTAGCTATCTGGACCTATAAATTCCGTTATTTCTATATAAGCCGTGGCAAAAAAAAAAGGGAAGATTAAGGGTAGTGCTAGTTGAGTTAAAATAACTAAATGGGTTAGTACTTAGAACCATAATATCTGGTCTTAGGTATATAGAGTTCTAATTAATGTCCAACTTAAGCTGCCGCCCGGAAGTCTTATATTCGTCATTAGGGTAACGCTAGAGGGCTAGGCTAGACAATAGGTATTGGCAATAATATAAATAATTTAAAGCCCGCGAAGTAACTAAATAGAAAGCCTATATCTTGTAGGCTAACTGCTTGTCTTTAATGGCTTTCAAAAGTTTATTTTTAGAATTCCTTTTAACATCTCCAGTTTCCTGTTAAATAGACATGTCAGCACGAGCCTATATACTACTAGGGTGTGGAGAGCTAAAATATAGTTGGAGCTCTTCGAATAACTTGCTAGAAAAGAATAGGTTATTTAGGTTAGTCTATAGATCGGCCAGCTTGACCTCAATATCCCACCCTAGCTCGCGAAGATTAGGGCTATCTCTACCCAGTATACCACTGTTAATTTGCGTATTGGCATCTCCTTTATTTATAGCGGCTAAAGAAGCTTTAGGTATCTAGTCTTTAAAAGGCATTATAATACGGCTTTTAAAAGAGCCCGCTCTACGCTAGGGCACTAGATGCTATATTATAGGTAGAGCTTATAGTAGTTATATAAGGTGGGATACATTTCTAGGCAGTATATATTTAGAGAAATTAAGGCTAAGGTAAGCTTAACATAGCTATATTTTTAAAGATAAAGAGGCTGTGGTGTCGGTTTAGGCGGTTATAGAAGTTTAAAAGATTAAGCGAATAATGGTAGAAAATAGAAGAAAAAGGCACGTGAATAAGAGTACGGTGTTATAGGGCTAGAGTAACAATAGCTATATTATAGATGGCTTAACATGCAATTTGGACTACGGGACCTATATACAAATAAGTCCAGCGAATATCTTTAATATAAAGCGTAGTAGCTATAAGTGGGATCTAGGATACTAGTTTTAGGTTGCCTATATAGTAGATATAACAGCTTACCCAAAAAAAAGTTGCTTTGTTAGTGATATAGCTTAAAAATGGGTTATACTTTAGGTAAAAGGGTATCCTAAAGCCTTATCTTGCGTTTATAGGATAAAATACCATATTGTATTTTACTTTGTTTTGTATAATCTTAGACTTTCTATAATGTCTTAGATTATCCCCTACCTCTCTCTACTATGCACTTTACCTTATCTTGCACTTGTGGGATAAAATACTATATTATATTTCACTTTTTTTTATACAATCTTGGACCTTTTATAATGTCTTGGATTATCCCCCCACCTTTCTCTACTATGTATTTCACCTTACCTTACACTTGTGGAATAAAATGCTATATTATATTTTACTTTTTTATATAATCTTGGATATTTTTTAATGTTTTAAATTGTTCTAAACTTATTCCCCTACTTTTTTAGAGCTGCTTTACTGACTAGTTATAATACGAAGAATAGAATTATTAGCTCTTTTATTATTATATATCTAGTCTAGTTGCTTAAGTATACCTATTAGGATATCTATTACCCTATCTATAACTCTTTGGCTTTTTATATAATGTATACAATAACTGACGTTCTAAGGCTTCTACTACAGATTATACTTGTTTTTATATGCCTTGCTATTTATATCTTGCAATTTTATTTACTTGGTTAGTAGCGCAAATCTTATATCTTGTCTTGCTATGTACCTTTTGTTCCGTTTCTTACTTTAAGTCTCGCATTTCGTCCTACTGCCTATATTAAAGCTTATATCTTATTCTATTTCTCGCATTAAGACTCGCATTCTGTTCTATTTTTTATATTGCTCTTATATTGCTCTCGTTAGAATCCGCTATTGTCTTAAGTTAACACCATTGGCACACCTTCTTATTATAACTGTTAGGATTGTCTTGTTAGATTATTTCTAATTGTCTAATATATTATCCGCTCCACTGTCTTTATAAGTTACTCTATACTATTCTATATAAAGCTTTTACCCGTTTATGAATATATAGGGTCCTTAACTATAATAGCGGCGCTATACCTAGACTCTAGTTGGTACTTAATTACTATAACTAATAAGAACTTATCGTAAATAAGTGGTCTAAAGCTATAGTAAGGACTTGCGATTAACGAAAAAACATATAAAGAGATCCTTTAATACTGTGCTAGTAAAATCAATAAAGCGTCTAGCAGTAGGTTGCTAGTGTCCGGGCCTATACGAAATGGAGTTAAGCGTATAGTCTTTAACCTTCTTAACACTGAGTATGGGCACGTGTTTAAGAGATCCGATCTGCTATTAGAGTTCAAAGCTTTCGCTATTACCGCTAAAAAGTCTATATAGCGACACGTAACGACTAATAGACGTAGAGGCGTGGAGGTTATAATAGCTAATATTGTTTTAAAGCATAGTGCCTTGTCTTCTAGAGAGCAGTCTGTTGACTTATCTAGATTAAGGGCAACCTCTAAGGCTGCCTAGGTGCTTAGTGGTCTGTCTATTAAAGTCCCATAATAGCCAAATACTACACTTATACCATTCTATAAAATAAGCTTTGCTGTGTATAGTTACCTAGACAAAACGCCATTAAATAGGGCCCCTATTCTATACGGATTTGTATTAAAAACTAAGCATAAGTATCTATTGTCCAATTCTCTAGAGAAAGTTAATATATATTACTATAGATATAACAAGCTGTAGGCCGCAATAAGTGTAAACTTCTTAGTAGATAAATATAGGGATAGCTGGGCTATAGTAGATCTAACTACTGGTATACTAATTCTTAACTATATAAACCTAGCATTTACGGTGCTTTCTATAAAGAAGGCTAGACTTAATATAATTATAATTGGAGTTAAAAATCCCAATCGGATTATAAAGCGTAAAAGACTTTATAACTTATATAAGATTGTATAATATTGTATAGAGTTGTCTAACGTACATTTATAGGTATAAGATTTAATAAGAGTAATTCTAAGTCTGACTCTAACCCTAATATTGCACGACCGGTGCCGACTAGGAGAAGAATAGGCACACCTGCCCTAGGTTAAAGTAGTTATAAGCAGTTAATTCCAGAGTCTATGCTACCTATATCTAAGTAGTTAAATCCAAAGCCTACGTTAACCCCAAAGTTACCGCCACCTATGCCTACTGGTGCATTATCAGCCGTACGGCTGGCTATAATCAAAACTACTTATAGCTGGACCCGTGGTAGTAAAGACCAGCCCCTACTAGATAAATTGGAGCTCTTAAAAGGCGTAAATCTGGATAAAGTGCAAACATTTAAGACAATGCTATAGGATAAGATGAAAGGATGGTATAATAAATAGCCAAAGTCTAATCGCGAAATGTTTATCGATATATTGTTTAAGGATATAAATAATAACCCTAACCTAATTTGTATTGGGGAAATTAATCTTAACCGTATATGGGAGCGCTGCCACTTTAACGCCTTAATTAACCCTATTTCGACTAATAAGGAACCAGAAGATAAGCATAAGGATAAAATTAAGAAGGTTAATTAGGAAGTTAATTACCTAAAGGACGTGCAAGAAGCACACATTAACCTAGTATTATAGGTAAAGGCGCTACGGTTCCTCTTATTTCCGTTAACTATTTGCAACACTCTTTAAGACGTAACCTTCCACTTATACGGCATAAAAAAGGGTAAAGCTATATGGATATATTAGCTGCTTAGTGTTACCCATACTCTTCGCAATTGTGCAGCCCTAGGTAGGACCTTTCTCGCGGATATAATAGGTTTAGGTAAAATACTTTAAATACTCTTAATCTGGTACACTAGCGTGTTAATAACCAAGATTAATCTTAACTGGCTTAATTAGGAAAATTAAGAAGGTAGAGATAAAAGTCTCTACCTTGCCCCTAGCATGGATGAATACCCGCAGCCCCCTAACGCCCGATGCCTGAGTCAAATAGATGGCATGCCATAGTGCTGTTGTGTTGAGGGAAGTATTACCAGAAAATTCCTTTACTGGCTAGTAGGACTAACTATATACATTACTAGACAGAATCTACTACCCTAAGCAGTTAAAGACATTGAATTATGGTTTAAAACCTTAGAACTAAATGATTGTATTCCTAGAGGCAAACTACAAGTTTGTATACGCCATTTGGCTTTTATTAGGTCTAGCACGAAGAAGTATAATTTTATAGATAAAGATAAAGACATTCTTGAACCTATGAAATGTGAAGGAGAAGGCAAAAAGGTCTAGTGGAAAATGGACTTAAGATCGGCTTTATATCTTATAATTACAACGTCGCAAACTTGGGCAACAACCTGGACCGCTTAGGAACAGTATAAGACTATTTTTAATCTCCATGGAGACGGTGGTCCTCGTTATATCATTAGTGGGATTCTTGTTGACGAGTTCTATATAGATAGGTTAGAGATAGGTTATCTAATAAAAATAGCCAAATAAGTATATAATAATTAAGCAGTATTTCCTCACTTCTAACGCCTGGGCCTGTTTTATAAGGACGGTAATAGTAAAATAGCCTACTATACCTCTTAACCTTTAGTAGTGTTTACTTCCGGTACGCTAACTAGCGAAGGTTTTATAAGTTTAATTCCTACCTTGGAAATTTTCAGGGCCCCTAATTAGGCGGATTACCCAAATACAAAATTAATTAATGGTCGCAATATTGAAGTATTAATTAAATATAAAAAGCTAGGAGCAGCTAATTACTCTTCTCTTCCAAACAAGGTTATTATAGGCTTTAAAGAATGCTCCTCTTTAATTGCAAAGATCTTGATTATATGTAGGATGGGGGAAGACCGATGGTTTAATAGAAGGGTGATTAATAAGCTACTACTGGTCGTCTACTAAGACTGCTATATAACGAACGATTTAATATTTAAGCCGTATATTAAGAAGCTCTGGTGTGGAGCATCCCTAGAAGCTTTTAAACAGCTAAATAAAGCTTTTGGACACTGGAAAGCTAAAGGAAAAAAAGAAAAAGAACCTGTCTTTAATATAGATCAATTTCTGGAGGGAGCCGGTTGCTTATTAAAAAATTTTGCCATCTTTCTAGGCCTAGCTAAGATAGGAGATAAGTGGCAGGATGCGTAGTAGAAGGATAAGAAAAAAGTTAAAATAAAGCCGAGGTGGACAGTTAATGAGTTTTACAGCGAAAAATAAGATGAACCTTTAGATAAGAATCCGCTTTAGAAGAATTAGAGTATAATTACTAACTCTAGGAAACTGAAGGGAATTATAAAATACGTTAATAAAATACTTAAAAGAAATCCTAATAAGAGACTACTGTTTAGCAGTTACGAACTAGCGGCATATACGCTATTACGCCTTGTAAGTTAGCTATTAGACTGGTAGTAAACTGTTACTAATAATATAATATAGTATTTCTATAAAAGGCTTGGCCAGTCTAAATATTTGACTATTTACTAGATAGAGTCTAGGATATCCCTAAAAGACTAGAAGGATATCTGCAAAGCGTTTTATATTCTAATAGGCGGTCCTTACTAGAATAACATAGTCCAGTTTCTTATTATTAACCGAAGGGTTAGAGGAGAGGGTCTAAATTTGGTCTCTATGCACAGAGTCCATCTACTTAAACCAGTAACAATGGTAGATGCAGAGGTGTAAGTATTTGGCTAAGCTGCTAGATCTGGACAGCTAGCGCTAGTAGTTACTGCGTTAACAATGTATAGTATGGATAAGTGGAACCCGATTGATATAGTTATATTAGCAAGGCGTATAATGACTAAAAGGATAATGATTAATAAGTTCTATAAGGTGTTTAAAGCTTAACCTACTTAGCAGGCTGATAATAATGTAATGGAAATAGCGTAGCTGGTGCAGTTAGAGCAGTAATTACCTGTAATAAGAATATGTCTTAGCATAATGCATATATATATAGATAATATGCAACTGTTTAATATTTTGTAATATATTATCTCAATATTAACCACTGTGTAACTAAACCTTAGAAAGTTTGAATTTGGTCTAGATTAATATTACTCTAGCTACTAACTACCGCGACACCTGTTAAGTAATCTAGCCTATAACCCTACTGACTTTTGTTCCTAATATATATTAACAATTCCTATTAAGGTGTATCCTCTTTACTAACAGACTGTGTATATATGCTATCTTTATTATTCCAAAAGCCTAATTGGTACGTAAGAGGATCCTCCTATAATTAAAAGAGTTTGCTAAATCCACTTTCCTAAAAAGCGTTACTCTCTATAGATTAGGTATCCTGAATATACTATCCTCTATACAGACTCTTTAGATTCCGGCTTTATATATAATAAGACGTCTATAATGCGAATGAGGACTATATAACAGCTTGTGCTAGGCCCATTCGGTTCGTCCTAAATCTGCTATATAGGGAAATTAATATCCAACTCCCTTTATATCTTGAATTGTTATGAGAAGCAAGACGGTATTAGAATAAACAAACTGACGTTTATAACTACTGCTTTTGTCTGCCGATTGTATAGTTGCAGTGTATATACGAAATCCCTAACGGCGAAGAAAAGCGTACCCTAATTATTTTATTTAATCTACCTCCTGCCTTTTTCTAATAGGTGTAAGATATTAAATTAACCTATAACACAATACTGTACTGGAATAATTAACAAACCTAGCTCTGTTAGATAAATGTGCTTAATAATAAGGACTAAAACCCTATTACTATTAAGCCCGTTATACTGCAAAACAAAAGAGCTATTATTAATATTGGTACGTTTTAAGCGCACTTAATTAGCCGGCACTAATAAATATAGGTTAATAGACTACCTACTACTTTATATCTGACAGTTTTAAGAACAATAGGGTAAAATATACTGTTATTCATTGTGTTCCTATGGACTATAACATTTAATTCATTATAGGCCAGAAATTTGACCTTAAAGATAAGTAAAAGGTAGACTTTTGGGATATGTTAGATATATTATAGATAAAACCTTTATATAGCCTATCCGCATTAGAACACATTAATAGTAGTACTATACCGTTAGATTTTACTGTTAGGTATTAAAGTAACTGAGTAACCTTAAGTCTTCCCCTTATTGCCCAGCCCTAAGCCCTATTATGTTGCTGAGACTTATTGCATTATTAAGTCTTATTATATTGCTGTTAAGCCTCATTATATTGCTGAGCCTTATTGCATTGTTAAGTCTTATTGTATCGCCGTTGAGCCTTATTACGTCGCCGAGCCTTATTGCATTGTTGAGTCTTATTACGTCGCTAAGCCTCATTGCGTCATCAAGTCTCATTGCGTCGTCGAGTCTCATTACGTCGCTAAGCCTTATTGCGTCGTCGAGTCTCATTGCATTGCCGTTAAGCCTTATTATGTCATCGAGCCCTATTGCATCGCCGCCGAGCCTCCTAGCTAGATCGGGTAATTGGACATCGCGAGTGCGACTCCTAGGGGTGGCGGGTTTAATTCTCACTTATCGCGCATTAAAAATATTAAAAAAGAAGGTCGTTTCCTATTAAATTAAGTGTTAGCAAGGCTCTAAATTAAGCTTATATTTTCGTACGTGTCTTATAACGCCTAAAGTTATATATTTAATGAAATCTCAGCACTATATACTTAGCATATTGGCTCTTCCACGTCGAGTTTTAATTACGTTGGGCTAGCTCTAAATAGCAAGGGGTAGAACGTACCATACCACTACGCTATAAGGACTTTGGAATATAATCTTATAGATTTAACTAAATCATAACCCCTTTCTAAACCTTACAATCAAACCAGATCCTTAGGGATAGATCCCTATAGGGAACGTTTGGTTGCGACTTTAGGAGCTTAAAGCTCCTTTAAACTCTAAATTAAATTTAAAGCTTTATATACGCGCCCAATCGACGACTCCTTATAATATGGCGTCTCTGCCCACCCTAATTGCGACGCTGCTGTAATCGCAGCTGTACGTATTTTATAACGCCCTTATTCTAACTTTTGTGATCGCGATAGTACTCCTTCTGCGTGGGGTCCGTACTCAGTATACTAATATGGCGAGGCACGACGAAGCCAGTTGCTATACTATATTGGCATTATAAAAGCTAATAAGAGAACCGTAAGTATACGATATTTTCTGAATAGGAAGGTATTTAACTATTAATAGATTCCCGTTATTGGAACACCTTGTTTAGGTCTAATAGAATATCAAAGCACTATAATATGTTATGAATAAGCCTTATACGGATCTTAGTTTAATTGTGGCTATAGAGGTAGACAGCGGAATTGGCTTTATAGCTATAAGGCACAACTTCTAAGTAATAGAGGCCTAATGGGAGAGGTGTTTATTTAATTGCTTACCAAAATCAACTATGTGTTGTGTAAAGTTAAATTCTAAGCCTTATCTGGAGCCTTACAGAATAATTAACTTAATTTTAGATTTAACCGAGCCTTAATCCAAAATCTTGGTTGTTAGAAATTTGGGGTGTCTACTACTGCGGTAGTAGAGGTACCTTAAGTTTAACACCATGCTAAGTATTACGACTTTCCTACAGTAACTGAGCAACCCTAAATTAAGGCAATTGTAGAACTTACTATACTACTACGCCGCAAAGGCCCTTAGTTATAGTCTTATAAATTTAATTAAAATATAAACACCTTCCTAAATCTTACAATTAAATATTTCTACGTGTAATACTATGCCAAGGATTACAATATAATTGCTTAGATATAGCTTTACTATAATATAACGGCTTTACGCTAATTAATTAATCTATGGCTCTAAAATCTAGATCTATAATACTAAAAATAAGCTCTAAGCCACTGATTTTATACTAGCAGAACGAAACTTAGTAAGAGATTTAGGTAGTAAAATTACTACTAAGAGTTACTGCCTAGATCTTAGCCGATAAATACCTATAACCACAATCTTAGTAAATGGCAAAAAGTATATAGCAGTACTAAGACAATGGTAGGACAATATAAGACAATAATAGGACAATATAAGACAATAATAGGATAATATAAGATAATAACAGGATAATATAACATAATAGCAAGATAATAATAGGACAATATAACACAATGCCAGGACAATGCTAAGACAATAATAGGACAATATAATACAATGCCAGGACAATGCTAGGATAATATAATATAATGGCAGGATAATGCCAGGATAATATAGGACAATATAACACAATGCCAGGACAATAGCAGGACAATATAAGACAATATAAAAAAATAAAATATAAGATATAAAAAGAGGGAGCCCTAACGCTTCCTCTTCTTTTTACCCCTATAGCCCTGGCGCCTAATACAGTGTAATATTGTCTGTCCGTATAAGCGATAGTATTAAGACGATTACTTTAAGTAATATGCCCAGATAACTGGTCTAGCGTATAGTTTGTATAACATATAACAATAATAGGGGGATCTCCTATTGTTATATTACTAAGCAACGCCTTTAAAGCCACGTTTTTCTAGTGCCCGGAGGTCCTTGGATTATTGTAAGACGCTTTATAAGAACTTGTTTTAGCGCAGTGGCTTTAAGCCCTATAGTAGTTATATCTGGCCAGTCTTTAAGAATGTGAATATTTTTAAATAAGGAAGCATCCTTAATAGCTATAATTAAGCTAAGATCCGTATAAGGCTTATTTATAATGTATTGTAGTGCTTTAACATTCTGTTAAACTTAAATAAGGTGTTCTGATAACGGGAATCTATTAATAGTTAGATATCTTTTTATTTAGAAAATATTGTATACTTACAGCTCTCTTATTAGCTTTTGTAATGCTAATATAGTATAGTAACTAACTTTATAAAATCCAGTTCGTTCCTTAACTATTGTCTATAATATAGATAAGTTAATCTCGATCTCTTTAGGTCTTAAAGAATAAGTTAACCTCTAGAGGATTCTGTTCTAATGCGGCCAATAGTCTTGCCGCCGCTGTTGCGAGTATATATTTCATTTGAAAATTGTTAGTCTTGGGAGTTAAAGCAACTAGAGACCTGGTAACTAGTCTTTTTAACTAATCCTAATGGATTATCTTCCCTACTCTCCTGAGTGAGAACGCCACGCGGATTACCAGCCCTTAAGGTAAAAATATTACTGAGCTGATATAGACCTTGCAGATATTAGGGGATAACTGCTTTGGAATTGTAGTATGCTTACCTGTTTATATATACCGATTCCATTACTATATCTAGATTCTGGCAAACTAAAAGGGTCTGCTTTAATTTGACCTACTGCCTCTCTTAACGGTTTAATTATATCTTCTCTTAAAAGATTGTACTAAGAGCTTAGATACTTCTTTGTTAAGCTAGATGGACCTAAGATCTTATTAACTTATAGTGGAATATCTCCGTTTTCGCTAATAATATTCTGGCCCTTATTAGGGATATTAAGTATTTCGGTGGAGGTTGGGACCTCCAATTATGTTAACCAGGCTCCACTAGTTAAGGGCTAACTAGGCGTCTTAAAGTATTAACAAATATAGTTACTAGTACATGTTAAGCTGCCTAGAAGGGATTCATGTATATAGAACTATAGCGCTATAGCCTAGAGGCTGCATACGCAGTATTATACGTAGTATAATACAATGGAGATAAAAAAAAAATTATATATATATATATATAAAAAGTATTGACGAATCTAGGTACTGAATCAAGCTTATTGAGACAGAGGAGACATAAAATAGATAGGAGGAGGCTTGTAAGTCTAGGTAGTATAGCGGGTAGAGAAGTATTTGCTAATACGCTTATTTATTTCTTATAAGACATTTAACCGATTGTTTTATATATAACTAAACAATATAGTTACCTGTCTACACAATCCTGTATATTGGTCTTGGCGTATAATTAAGACGTCTTTCCTACCGCACCTCCCCTAACGCTTCTGGAATTATGGCACTAATAATAGACCTAAGCTATAACACTAAAGACACTCTCAAGCAAGATCTTAGGGTTATATCGGGAACGAGGCATATTGCCGTCACGTGTTGATGTGGCCCTAGCGTGGTAAGGAACCTTAAATTCCTCACCCCTTTCCTCATTCCTATTAAAAAGAAGAATTAACAACTATCATACTATCTACAAATCGTAGCTACGTAATATCCCCTTGTGTAACCAACACTAATCAGTGGTTAACTTCACTGTTATACCATAGAACAGCTAGGTATCACTAAGAAGAGACAAGCCACTATACCAGTGCTACTTATACTAGAGGAAGCTGTCTTTTAAGGTTAGAACTGGTCCTAAACCTTAAATAGAACTCTTCCACAAATCTAAGGATCTAAAGGCCAGAACTAGTCCTGAGCCTTTCCAAGATTACAGATTCTTGCGTCCATCACGCAAAACAATACGCTTTACGAGTCTTCGCGATTTAAGGCCAGAACTGGTCCTGAGCCCTACAATCGCAAATTCTTATCACGAACGCGTACTAAACCACAAACGCGTACCAAATGACAAATACACATCACAAACGCGTACTAAACGACAATCCCTATACCAATAACACTTCCCTTCTTCCGAAAGCATGGCTACGGCTATTCTAAACGACTAGAGAGACTCCTTACCACCAGGGGTAGCTATATACGCGAAACTCATTAATAAAGATTAGGACGAATTTACCCTTAATATAACAACTTATACCGCAAAACAAGTTAATGGCTTTCTCCTATATTATATTATATTCTACCAAAATAGACACTGGGCCGATTCACAGCTATGGGAGTATTTTAGGGAAGATTTTATAGGATAGACTGCTGATACCTAGGCACTTAGCAACGTTAATATTATTTAGAATTTTTAAGACTTTCTTTATAGGAACGGAGTATATATTATTAAGAACGGTAACCCAATTACTAGTAATATTTAGGCCGTTATTATTAGTATAAAAGAACTAGTATGGACGGAAGCTAAGATTATATATTAACTACGGAAACCAAGAACTAACTAATATTCTTTAAAAGGCAACTTTAATTCGTATTAAAACCCCTAGAACGCTAATCTCCTACTTAGTCCTCCTCCTGCCCAGCAACGTCTACAGCAATCTATTCCAACTGCTGCACCACAAGTTGTCCCAATTGCTGCACCGCTAGCTACTCTAATCGCTGCCCCCGCTACCCTACAGTAGCTGTAGCAACTGCAGCAGCTATATGTCCATACACCACCTGCACCGCTAATACAGCAAGCTCCATAAGAACCACCATAGACAACCTTAGGCTATTAAACACCTCAAGTTCCTCAGCCTTAAGTTCCTTAGGCTACTGTATCTTAACCCATGCCTTAAGCTCCGTCCTACTAGAGATTCTCAACCTTATTTAACTTAAGCGCCAAGACGTTTCCTTTAACCCCTACTATAACTAGACAACTGGCACAACAAGCCAAATCTATAAATAATATCCCAACCTACCAGCAGCAAGCTTAATAAGAACCTCCACAGCAACCACTATAGATAACCTCAGGCTATTAAATACCTTAAGTGCCTTAAGCTGCCGTATCTTAACCCGTGCCTTAAGCTCCGTCCCACTAGCAATCTCCGCAGCAATCTCCATAATAAGCCTCTACTTCTCCATAAACATTTAACAAGCTTCAGAAGATTTAGCGTGGAGGGGAATTCCAAGATTCCTATAGTTCCTAAGGTAGCTACAAAGGTAGCTACCAACGTAATCTAAACAGAAAGTTCTTATGGAGGGTACCGTAAAGAGAGAGTAATATAGGGGGGGGAGCGGTTAGAACGGCATAGTCACGCAGGCAATCCATAAAAGAAAGAACTACTAGTATCTACGGCAGCTATAAACCCGATAACTATTGCAACTGATATGCCCTGCCTGCAGCTAATTAACTACTTGCTACTCCGCCTACAGCTAACTAATATCTACTGCTTTTACCTCTAGCTAAACCGACACCTTGCTGCCTTACTGCCTTCCTACAGCGCCACAAGCATAAAGAAAGAACTGCCAGTGTTAGAATATATAGATAGAAGGATTTAGTGGATTTCCTAAGCCTATATAATCACGTTAATCTTATTCAGATATCTACTTTTAGTATATCAACAAAGCCAAAGGAAAAGCTTAGTTTAACAATACTATTATTCTTTAATAGATACATCCTCTCCCTAAACGAGGATTCTATTGCTCTGCGCCAGAAGGGTTAAGGCAAGAAGATCGACGTTATTAACACTAATTCTCTAAAGCAAGGATATATGGAGCAACGCGCTTGTAGAGCTTATATTGCTTCTATCTATTAACCCAAGGCTTTATTTAATCTCTCTGTTGCTACCCAACACCAGGAACCAACTAAGGACGACATTCTTGCCCTAAATAAACGCCTTTCCTGGCAAATAAACCATCTCAACCGGGGCTTACACTACGTGCCTGTTAATCTTCCCACCGCCAAGCTCTTTATATTTGTTAATAGATCGTTTATAAATAATAAAGATTTTAGCTCCTAACTAGGATATAAGATTATTATCGCGAATAAGTTTACTAGAGAGAATAACTTTATAATCCATGGCAACCTTATCTATTAGAGCTTAACTAAGAGCAAGCGCGTTACCCAAAGTGTTTTAGCATTAGAGATATATAGAATAGTTAGCGGAGTTAATATAGTAATTACAATTAGAACTACCCTAAAGATAATTACTAATTAACTCAAACTTCCCGTTATCCCTATAATCATATGCACCAACTCATATTCCCTCTATAAGTGTTTAGTCAAGCTCGGTACCACAAAAAAGAAGCACCTTATAATTAATATTATGGCACTTTAGCAATCCTATAAGCGTTAAAAACTCTTTAAGATTTAATAGATTAATGGCCAAGATAACCTAATAGATGTAATAACGAAGGCGAACCCAAACAAGGCACTAGAGACGTTTGTTAACACAAATACTCTACATATACAAGTTAAAGGTTAGGTTAAAAGGGAGTAGGAGCATAACATTCTATAAACCCTAACTTAAACCAGCTAATCAGGATTTTCCATCCCCGGGATGGAAAATCGCTATTGGCTTGCTTACTACTAGCGCCTTAGCGGCCCACCCGTCTTTGCGTTATCCGCCAAATTCTACCAACTGCCGCATTGTCGCATATTGTCGCATATTGTTTGGTATTATTATACACTGTCTAGTATTGTCGCATCCTGTCTATTTGTATATATGTAGATGGCAACCACAAAAAGAAGAGTTGCCAGTGTCGGGAACAAGGCATGTTGCTGTCACGTGTTGATGTGGCCCTAGCGTAGTAAGGAACCTTAAGTTCCTCACCCCTTTCCTTATTCCTATCAAAAAGAAGAATTAACAACCATTATACTATCTACGAATCGTAGCTACGTGATATCCCCTTATATAACCAACAGGTTATAAATAAACAATATAATACAATCTACTATAATGTTAAAATCAAAATGTCGACGCGCAGGCTCCTTGGACAGCTACTACGCTCCCTTATAAGTAAGGCATAAATACAGCAAATATTAAACGAAATCTCTAATAAATTCCTATCCGTGTTTCTAGGTTTACCCGAGAACCTATATACTAAATATATTAAACAACTTGCCTAGCACTATAGCTATAACGCGACGCGTTAAATAAATAAAACGGCTTTTACTAGGCAAATTATAATAGGCAACCCAGTACTCCTATACTCCGCTATTGCGCATTATCCACCGGCCGGCATACCAAAGGCAATAAGGCAGGAGGGAATACTAAGGTTATATAGAATAACAACAATACTAATCCGGCGGGCAGCTGATAAAGAGCCAATAATTATCCCTACCTAAAAGCTAGCAACCGGCAAGAATAACGCCCTAGATATACACGTTGATAATCTAAGCTTCGATACATTTATAGACATACTAGGCTAGGATATTAACTTTAACCCTAAGAGTAAAACGCTTTGCTACTATATTGGCGACAAGATAGCTAGAGGACGAATTTAGCTTATAAACAAAGAGAAATGGCGTAGTACGGTTAAGGATATATTTCTACAAGAAATAGATAGGTTTTCATTTATAATAGAATAAAGAAGAATGAGTAGGTTACTGCTTAAAGTTAATTTAGCGTTACTAACTTGTATTTATAGTCTGCGCTACTAGCCAAGAACAATGTAATCACTTACCCTCTATTTCCGCACCCTTGCCTTTACTAGATAACTCGCACTCTATATATACAAGAACAGGTAGAACTGGTAAACGGGTTAATACTAAGGCGATACTTGACCTATAGCTATCCCAAAAAACCTCTCCTAGTTGAAAAAGAGCCCTTACTCTACGCCTTAACCCGCAATAGAAAAGGCGAAGGCAACTATAACTACAGCATAGATTATGCGCCTTGAAGCCACTACTTTATTTAGAATACTTGCTGGTTTAATGGATCACCATATATAAAGGTAGACGGCTTAATATTAGAGCCCTTTAGCGTGCTATTAGGCGAGGGAGTCTTAGAATAATGTAACCTAGGATATTCTTATAACTTATCCGGCATTCTTAAAACGCCTAAGGGGATTGGATAATAAAGCCTAAGGTTTACACCCATTCTTTCTAGTGAACTTGTTGGGGTAATATATATTAACACTGTCCCTGGCTTGCTTTTAGTATCTAACACCCAATCCTTATATCTATACTTGCGCTTTCCTTGCCATTCTGCTGAATTTGATTGCTATTACAATATATATATAGGGGATAGGTTGGGCTTACTATAGGCTGGCGGGGTTAACGACACGGAAGAATAACATTAGATGTTTGTGGTAGAAATACTAGGTGTTGCATAAGGGTATGGAATATGGTAATATAACTGTATAGAAGTGTTATTACTGTTCTATATGCCGCCTGTGCCTACCCTAGTATTATCTACACTGGCGAGCTGTATGGATAAGGTGGATAAGCTTTGCTTTAAGCGTAAGACGGGTGTTAAACCTGGTATAGGTAGACTGGAATAAGGTACAGGATCTAAAAGCTAGCGCCCTAGGTAGGTAAAGTGGTTTAATAAGGTACCTTCCTATTAAATTTAGACATAAGCCTTACTAGCCTGCTGCTTTTATTGCTAGGATTAATATTTAACCTTTTATACACGCATACCGTATCTGCTAAGGGATATGCTAATAGAATAAAACAGTTTCGCGTACAATAGCAAATAGTATTAGATAATCTTTAACTATATAATAATGTTTTCTTAACTACTAACTTAACGCGAGTTGATAGGTCGCGGTCGCGGCTTAACCGCAACTGGTTAGAACTAGTAGCTAATCACAACAAATACACCCCTATTTAAGTCATTTGCAAGCACTATAGCAATAATACTCCTACTAATACTGCTATTAGTCTAATATATACTATACCAGTATACATTCTTTTAAGTTGTTAATCTATATACGCCCTAGATATTACAGAAACAGCTATAAGGTAACCTATTTTAGCTATAAGCTGTACCTTCTGCTAACTAGGCAAATATAGGAGTATTACCATGGCAGGTAAACGTAAAAACGCGTTATTAAATACTTAAACTAGTAGCAAGAACCCTACTTTAAGTCAATATAGAACAAGGAAACGAGGATAACTGGTATAATTAACCTTACGTCTCTATCTAGCCTACTACTGGGAGTTGCCTACGTCCTAGCTGACGGAAGGAAGAACGCGCTGATGGAGAACGAGCATATGGAACCCAGCTAGAATAAGTATATAGAACCCAGCCAGAACGAGTACGTGGAACCTAGCCAGAACGAGTAATATTGTAACTCTAGTCTAGTTATATCTAGGCGCGGAGAGGAGTAGGTACGCAATAGACCCTATTAACGTTGAATATAATATATTAAGCTGGCTGACAATATATAGAATATACATGGCCGCCTTTGGCTAAAAAGGGTATTATCTAATAATAAGAATAGCGACTCTGGTCTAGTTATATCTAGGCGTAGAGAGGAGCAGGCATGCAATAGACCCTATTAATGTCGTATATAATATATTAAGCTGGCTGACAATGTATAGAATGTATATAGCCGCCTCCGGCCAAAAAGGGTAATCTCTAATAATAAGGATAGTAACTGCAAGTCTACACCTGCTTCTTCTACAAAACGACAGCGACTAAATATTAATAAATCTACTAAATCTATTAATGATCTGGCAGCAGAACCAGCTTAGTTAAAGACGCGAAGTCCCAATCTTTTGGTTAAGGTAGGTCACACCTTTATGCATAACCGGAGTCTAACTGCAATACTTAATAGTCTCCTCTACTATTTGGCACTCGGCGAGCCCTAGTAAATAGAACACTCTCTTTACTATCTAACCACCCACTGCTATAAAAAGCAGTATCTTCGCAATATACCTCCGGCTCTTAACGATTGCGTGTTGGTTTAAAATACTCTCCTATACGCTTAATCCGTACCTTACTGCGTAAACAATTGCGTGCTAGTTTAAAATACTCTCCTACGCGCCCAATCCGTATCTTACCGCGTAAACAATTGCGTGCTAGTTTAAAATACTCTCCTACGCGCCCAATCCGTACCTTATCGCGTAAATAACCAATATTTAGCTTTACATTCTCCCTAGTAAGCCGTGTTTGCCTAAACCCTAATATAGCTTCGTCTACAAAACAAGTAACCTCCCTCTAATATAGAGTATACTAATCTAGTGTTCGATCTAAAGGGGACCTAGATAGCACTAGGGAAAGTAAGAACGAGTTAGACTATAAAGACGATTTTAACCTAACTGCCGCAATATGGGCAAGAGAAGAGTACCTCTAGATATCACAACGGCGATATATAAAAGAAAACCCACCTAAGAGACATGAGCCCATATTTACGCTTTATAGGTCTATTTTACTAGCAAGGCTGGTAACTAACTCTAGGACTTGTGACGGGCATCTTATTAACCTATAGTTCGACCGCTTTCTAGGCCTTATTGAGGATATAATAAAAAAGGCATAGTTAGAAGCTATTTTAAAGCAGCCGAAAGTAGTGTAAAAAAAAGCTAATCATATTCCTGACCCGGTGTCCGCTCGTAAGGTATCTATATACTAGAAATATTATATTAAATTATCCACTAATAATCTTAATATTATATATAGCTATTTAACGCAATAGGGAACTTTAGGAACCACGCAATTACGAAGGCTTGTACAGTTATAAGGGAGGTGTATAGGCTAGGGTTCAACGATGTGCCCAAACTGATTATAGAACTACTAACTGATTATAATTTTATTGCGCTAGATTACACAAAGGTATTTTGCCTGTACTATTTAGTAAAATGCTAATAAGAGTTAATAGCTAAGTAATAACCGCTTCTGTTCTAACGCGATAGTTGCTAGCATAGCTGGTATATTTTATGGTAGAGGAAGAAACGGCCTTGCCTAATTACCCTGCTCTTGTAATATGTTCAAAAAGCTTACTAGCAATACTATTGCTTTTGTTTTAATAGCAATATATTATATAATTAGGGAGTACAGAACTGGGTCTAAGGGAATAGACAACTTTTATGGCACTATTGTTAGCGGTTAGTGTATATCCGGTGTTTTACTACCTATTATTATTCTTTAACCCGTTGTAGAAGCCTATGCCAACCTCTTAGGCAGCTAGAACTAGATGTCTAGAAAACGGCAATCTGGAATCTGGCTGCGGCTTTAGCCCGCGGTTATTAAATATGCTGCGGGCCCAATGCCGGATTAATTGACTATAGAAATTATTGAGGACCTGTATAAAGATGACCTTAATGACCTTATAGCGGATCTAAGTGATGATGCAAAAGAGAGGTTCCTTGTAAGCCTTAGCAATAACGAAACTGACGCGATTATTAACTTAGGCTATTTATTGGTGAGCTGGGCTATACCATCTAATCTACTAAGTCTGTCTCGAAGGGAGAGCTCTAGAGTAGGCCAGACTAGTCTACCAAGTTTGTCCTAAATGGAGAGCTTTAGAGTAGGCCAGACTAGTCTACCAAGTTTGTCCTAAATGGAGAGCTTTAGAGTAGGCCAGACTAGTCTACCAAGTTTGTCCTAAATGGAGAGCTTTAGAGTAGGCCAGACTAGTCCGCCAAGTCTGTCTTAAAGGGAGAGCTCTAGAGTAAGCTAGAAAATCTAGGGCCCTATTACTACTACAATATTTGCTAATTTAACTTTTGGAACTAGCTAAGTTTGTTAGATTTAGCAGAATATATATCCTCCGCCTTAGTGTACCACTTTGTCCTAAATACAGGAACCGGCGAGTTTAGGCTGGAAAGGTTTAAATCTAATAAGTTATTTGCACAATTTAAGCAGTACTATAGCCTTGTAGAGGATAGCTATGGCTAGTATAGTAACAGAAAAGCAACATTAAATTTTAATTAAGAATGAGGAGCAGTATATAAAGTTTATAATATATGCTCTGGACTCTAGTGTGGAGGAGCCAGTAAAGTTTTTGGTAGGAGATTAGGTGTAGGACTTTCTATACTCTTCTATAGGATGACTGCGGCTTCCTTATTGTATATACTAGCTCTTAATCTACCTTTCTTTCGGCCTATATCTGCTACTCTTAGTAGCTACTTTTTGGCTATATGTATGTGCTATGCTAGCAAAGCTAAATACTTATAGTATATTATTGTTGCAGGGAGAGCAGGAAAGGTCTTATGCTTTTAGAATATATTATAAAATAGTTGGGATATTATATTAAATTGTCTAAAACAATATAATGGATTGTATAAAGAAGTGTATATAATTTGCTTTGCTAGCCTTATAAATAGCTTTAAAGTAGCCTTTGTTTATTATCTAAAATATACTG
>Ga0307507_10002389_pt1 | contig 39630 bp, 12 predicted proteins | sample 7_EM_MG_FD_207223 | JGI IMG/M metagenome (GOLD analysis project Ga0307507, IMG submission 207223) | Populus trichocarpa ectomycorrhiza microbial communities from riparian zone in the Pacific Northwest, United States - 7_EM | ecosystem: Host-associated > Plants > Roots > Unclassified | place...
GAGCAAATATACGGCCCCTCCTAACCCCTAGGGCGATCGCCCGCGGAGCATGCGGTCACTCGCCGTACTACCGTAATACTACTGAAAGGCAGCTGGATAACCCCGTACGGTTTTCCTTGTCTCCTCTTAACGGAGTGGTGCCCTTAGAGAGGGCCTAGTGACTGGGGCCTAGGCACAAAAGATACCTAGATACACATATACATATCCCGCTTTCGTCTTTCAGTATTAGGATAGTAGAACGGATGAATCCCCCTTACGCCTTCGATAGGCCTTGGGGGGGGGAGGCAAGGCGTATATGGCAATGGTTAATAAGAGATAGTATATAGGGGGTGGTCAAGATACGGGACACAACTATAAGCATACAGCAATTAATTAGCAAGGCCTAGCTGGGACGTAGTAAACCCTAGCTCTAGATAAGCTAGAGAAGGAAGCAGTGGTTCCTAAGGAGTTCAAAACATCCAAGGAGGAGGACGTAGCTGTAGGCCCGTAGGGCCGCGGCTACGTGCAGGCATGGCAATTCGGGGTTTTTCATCCTACTGAGGTGGCTCATAGGGTTTTTCCTCCCCCAACTGCAGGGTTTTCTTCCTGTAAATTACAAGTTTTCCCCCTGTGACGGAGTAGTCTGCGTGGGCCAGATAGGATCCGTATTAGACGTTAATCAAAGAGTTACTACTATTATAGTAAATTTAGATAGTTTTTTTAGTAGTTCCCTATCTACTAACTGGGCTCTAATTTTATCTAAAATAGCTTATTAAAGGGTAGTAACTCTAGCGGCTTTATTCTAATCCAGTTCACTAATAAGGCCTAAAATTTCCAAAAAGAAGCTAGTAAAGTCTTAGTTCTATTATTATAGGGTTTTAAGCTTAGTAATAGCTATATATTCTTAGTTAGTATTATTATACTGTAAGAGTATATATATTAGGTCCCGCCGCGCTTACGACAAGTTCGCAAGCACTCTTAGTCTTTTTGGCCGTATGGCGACGTGGAGGCGGGCCATCTTATATATATGTTTATTCTAGTAGAGAGATAAAGGTTTTAAAATTAATAAAGGTACTATTACAGAAGAATAGATCTATAGGTTATATAGCGTCTTTACTTAGATAAGACATTCTATAGCTAACCTTGCTAGCTTTAGTAGGGTATTAGTTATAGTTTGTTAAAAGTTTAAGACGGAGTTTAGTTATAAAGGGGTGTAGGTTATTTTAATTTCTATTAAATATTAAAGGGTTAAAAAGCTTTTTAGATTATATAAAAGGCATTAAATTTATTATAGATATAGGTTAAGTTACTAATTTAAGATTCGCGTTTAAGGGGCTAGGCTTAGATATGGTTATTTTAATCTTATTTATAGGTATTTCTATTAGGGTCTTTAACGAAAGTGCCTTAATATTATAGAGTTCTTTATAGAGTTCTTTTATTAATTATTAATGCTAGGCTTCTAGTACAGCCTACTGCTAAGCTAAGGCATCTATAAAGGATTGTTATATTATAGTTAACTGTTCCCTAACTAGGGATATAATACCTATAGTTATTAAAAGGGATTTGGGTTTATTTGCTATTTTAATAATAGTTATTTTAATATAATGTAGTATAAGGGCGCGAAGAGGCTTTAGGGAAGATTTAAAGGAATAATATAAATTCTATCTAAATCTAAGGGTATATAGCTCTTGTAGAGAACAAGATATTATATAAAAAAGAGAAAGGAATAATAAGAGAATTATATAATTAAATAGTTAGGGTCTTAGTAGTTGGTGCGTACGTATATACGCACGCAGTCTTCAATGGTCTTTAACGTACTTTAGTGTTACGGCGCTGGTAGAAAACAGTGGATTATAGCAGACAATTGCAGACAGTTGTAAATAGTTATAAATAGTTGCAAATAGTTGCAAACAGTTTTAAACAGTTTTAAACAGTTTTAGATAGTTATCTATCGAGTGTTTTACTGAGACATTCCTATTGTAACTGGGCTAGTCCCGTTATAAACTTAACCAATATAGGTATATAACTCTATAATTAAGAGGCGGTAACGTAATCCACCAGGTAGTGGCGGCCACTAGGTAGTGGCGGCCCCACCAAAACTCGCGACTACAAAAATACGAATTGCTCAACCACGAATAGTTGTATTTAGTGTAGCTATCTACTAGCTAGTTACCTGCCGTTTAGGGCACGTACGTACATTATGTTCTGTTGATTTGCATATGCTACACTTGCGTAGTACTTGTTGTGGTCGCTCAGCCGCTACCTCTGCTACCCCCTCTGCTGCCCCCTCCTAGGTAGTTTGTGTATAAGAGGCCCCTTCTGCTCCTAATAGAACACCCCCTCTAGCTATATACGTGCGCTTCTTTGCCCTCTTCCTTTTTTGGCGCTAATTTTCTATACATAGCTTCTTATTTTTACTTGCAAGTAGTATAGCGCTTAATATTGCCATTTTGCACCCCTTAATAAGCTAGCCAAGGGCTTGTTCTGTTGGACTTGGTGGGCTATGCGTACACTAATTAAGATAGCGCTTTAGTAAGGCTGTCTGCTTCTGTAGCTTATAAGGTATTTTAGCTGTCTAAGATATATATAATAGTGAACGGCGTTGGGGAGATGGTGTCCAATATTTGGTATATAGCTGTAATAGCACGTAATTGGGGCTGTACGGAATAAGGCTAGTAGCTGTAAATCCTGCCTGATATTATTCCGATGTAGTGCTACCTGCCTAGCCTGTCTATATAGCGGTAGGAACTCGTGCTTATTAATATGGTTAACGCCGCGGCCTATAAGCTGTTTAATAAGGCGTCTGTATAATTGCTTAAGGACCAAAAAACAGCCTACATCTAGCGGCTACAGTAGATATAATAAATGTGCCGGTATACAAAGAATAACTATCTGGTGATTTAGGCAGAACTAATTAAATTTAGGTGATACGTGGCTATTATGGCCATCTAGCACTAGCAGCCGATGCGTGCTAATTATATAATCTTTTGTATACTTATGGAATAGAGATAGCCAGATTAGGCTAATCTTATTTATTGTTTAACTATTGTCGCTAACGCCAATTGACCAGTTATGTGGTATAATACCATCCTTATACTAGGCAGCCTAGTGCATTACTACCTTAAAGATAATAAGTGGTAGAATTGCAACCCCTAGGGCATTAATACACTTAACAATTGTAACCTATTCTTAATTACCTGGTTATACTATTCTAGGCTGGCTAGCACGGTTAGTTCTAGTAATAACTTTTATAGTTGTAATAATACCTATCTGGAAGCCAGTTTTATTAAAATTCTAGGTATCCTTATTAAGAATTCTATATTATATCTTTATATCCTAAACGCGTTTAAACTAGGCCTAAATAAGTATAGCGTCTTTACATTTAGCACGCTAATAGTTGTACTTATAATTATATTTAGATTATAGGTTGTTATAGCAGTTAATAAATCTTAATACCTAATTTGGGCTAACAGGAAGTGGGGTAGGTAATTTAGTATATTGTGTAGCTAGAATACTAGCTATCTGCTGTATAGTTGTGATTTAAGGTAGCATTCCGCGTTAATCCATTAATAGAATCTATTGCTTAAGATATTCTTCTTGTATAGCTGTAAGAAGGCGATTAGGTGCGTGGTGGCCGCGTTGTAGTTAAATACCGGCGGCGCGTCGCCTTGCTGTTGTTGGGGGCACATTGTATAAGTTTGCAGCGGCCTTAAGAGTCTTAATTTGGCCCTGCTCGTAAGCCTGAAGAGCAAGAGTCAATCTACCCTCTCTGTGCACGGATTCTTGTTGTTGTGGTGTAGCCATTGTAATAGTAGTTGAAAATCGCGTTACGCGTTGCGAGATTTTGATGGGGGCCGCCACTACCTGGTGGCCGCCACTACCTGGTGGATTACGTTAGTATAAATAAGATCGCCGGTAATAGAAACGCGAGAGTTTTATAGGTATTAGTGCCACTTAAAGAGCGCCTCCTCTAAGAGAGATTACTTAATATCTCTTTTATGCTTGCGTGTACCTTACCTATAACAAATTTTAGTTAAATCTAGGTAGTTAAACTTATTGCTAAGTATTTTAAATATCGAGGATTAATTAAATTTATAGTGGAAGGCGTTAGTAGCCCAATCTATAAGTTGTCTCTATATAAGGTAAGAATATTCGCGACAGCAGATACAAATATTCTAACGCTTATAGTTAGAAATACTATAACAACGACGCCTTTAGGATTTTAGTGTCGCGCTATATTAAAGAGGTAGAATTAAGTATAGATAGTAAGATCTAAGGGTGATTTTAATGGAATTCGATTGTTATGCGATAGATTTAATAGCTAAACTAGCGGTAAGAAAAGGCCAAATCTACTCTATAAAATACTGGCTATACTAATTTTAGTAAAGGGAACTTAACAATATTATTAAAAGTTAGAATATCGTAATATTACACCAATTTTTTTTAATTAAGGGGTGTAGATCGTAATATAGAGTATATTGTTGTAATTAGATATCGTACTAACCAGGTTTTACTGTATTCTGGCGTTTTACGAGCGGTAAGAGGAACAATAAAATTTTAAGGCTGTGCAGACGAAATCACTCCGAATTAACGGATTCTGAACTGAATCTAAGGCCTCCAGATTGCAACCGAACACCCCCTTATACACAATTTGTGCTCATCTACACACGTACCAAGGTGGCCAAGTGTTCCGTCGTACGTGAAAAGGTGCGGTGGAAGAGGCGGGTTAAAGGCTAGAAGGCGCGGGTTAAGTCAAGATATTATTGGCGTCGCTCGGATAAATGAAATTCCGCCCGGAGCGCCAAGAGGTAACAATCCTTTATAGCCTCGGGGTGCGTAGCACAGACCCTAACGTCACTTTCCTACGGTCCAAGCAGAAACCCAACATGAGGGCGAAAACTTCAAAGCAGTATCGCCAGCTGATGCAACAATATCAGCAGCTTGGATTCCGCCAGCCATATCAGGTCTTAGGTACATGGAGTTTCCCATTAATCATTGAAGTACGATTCAGCTAACGCTGGAGGCAGTTGATGCGGAAATCGTTCAAGAAGCGCAGCGCTGCAAAATCGACCTTCCCCACCGCCTAACCAAAATCCTACAAGGAGAAGTCAAAATCCGTACGTAGTATGCCTTTCTCATACTGCCCGATACTTAAAGTTATTATAGTAATTACCCAATGCTGCATTCGTCAACTATACAACCAAGGCCCCGACTCCACCGCTGTCCTAGAAATCGCCAAATCCTTCGAGCGACGCCGATGCGGACACCATCCAGACGAATACCCCGAACCGCTCAACACGCTAGACTGCCTATCATCCGTAGTCAGCCCTAGCAATAAGTGGCGATACATTGTTGCTAGCCTGGATACGACGATCCGACGCGCTTTAAGGGCTATTCCTGGGGTTCCGCTCGTATACCTCAAGCGAAGTGTGATAATTCTGGAGCCAATATCTCCTGCTACGGCGAATCTACGTGACGAGCAGGAGCGTTCGAAGTTCCGCGCTGGGCTCAAGCGACGACGACCTGCGAGACCAATTGCTACGGATGACGCGGAAGGACTTCGTTCTGGAGCTCAAGTGCAGGGTGTGGATAGTAGTGCGTCGCGACCGAAGGATTCAAGAAAGCGACCGGGTGCAAAAGAGCCGAATCCTCTATCTAGGAAGAAGCCGAAAAAGAAGAAAATGCAGCCCTAGTTGTGGTTGGCCAAGGCTCTGGCTCGATACGAAGGTCAGCCGGCCATCAAGAGGATAGGAATGGGACTTGCTTCGAAGCGCAGAGAGTGGCCGAAGTAAAGGACTTACGAAAAAGGTCCAAAGAGTGGGCTCGTGCAGTAGTCAGGCTACCACTATTCGTAGTATACTGCTCCAAGAGCGCACTTCCGCCGGTAAGCATAGCTAGCATTAGTGGAGGCAAGCGCTTCCAGGTGTAGAGCCACAACACATCTTTCCATGAATCCTCATCCAAGTCTATTCACATATTCCTCCCACCAGTCAGACTGATAGTCTGCCCATTCACATAACTGAACAGCAGACTTGCCACCGCCAAAACTGCACTCGCCGCCTCTATTACCATCCCTAGTCTCCTTAACAGAATATCCAAATACTCTATCCTACATTGTAGTACTCAGGCAGATGATCCTTATTAACGAAGAGCAACGCCTCGTCATCTACGCTTCCGCATCTATCATCATCATTCTCGTCATCCTCATCACTACCTGTATCAACCTCTGTCAAGTCTGTGCCCTATTGTGCATCGTCGTTTGTTTCTGATTCCGCATATTCGCTCTCGTCAGGAACAGTTGACTGCCGGACGCTGTCGCATGTCGCGTTGGTACCAAAAAGAAACGAGGGGTTGCTGCAGGATACTACTAATGGATGAACGTAGTAGGAACGTGTAGGATAATCGGAACGTCGAGGTGGAACGCGGCTGCTCGAGTGAAGTAGAAGAGAAGGCGGTCGCTGTCTGTGGGCCATGGACGATGAGCAAAGGGTCTCTGAGCACGCTGGTATGCGAAAATAGAGCTTATTATGAACTGCGGGCCGCGTTCCTGGCATGAAGGGCAAGGGTATTGTTGGAGTTTGCGCTATGCTAATACAAGCAATCCGGGTAGTCTGAGCGCTCGAGCCACTAGCCGCAGGTTTAGGCGGTTTTTGTGGCAAGTCAGCCTTAGAAAACAGCATCATAGACTACCAAAAACAGTAGCCAAATTGCCGCCTAATTATTTAAGAAAGTAAATTACGGCCTTTCTAATGGGATAACACTTTTACAGTAATATATAGATGGTTATAGCTTCCTTTCCTAATTCCCACCTTTAGTGCCAATAGCCTTAACTATCGTTAAGCTCTTTTAGCGCTGCCTCTATCCGCTAAGCGCGTATTCCCTCTCTCTCTCGCCCTTTCTTCTTTCGCACCTAGATAATACTTATCTATAGCTATCCTATAGAAGGGGGTTAGGGAAAGTCTATAGTTACCGGCCGCGATAGCACTATTATCTTATTTAGCTCTACCTATAGGGAAACTAGGGAGTAATAAGCATACCATATCGCCCTCTTTAAGGGCTTAAGCTAGCTTATATTGCACTTATTTTAGCTAATACACTTAACTTAAATACGCGCTCTTTTCTTGCCTAGGATATACTATTAGTTAAACTACCTACTTTAGTGTTTACTAATAGCTAAAGCCACCTATATTATAACTGGCATATATACTAGGCTATTTAGCGGAAAAGTAGCTAGAAATTACTAATTTAAGTAACTACGCCATACGGGGCTATATTAGGCACTATTTAAACGGATATTATATAAAGTATTACCTAGGTAGCTATGCATACCTACCTAGTAGTATAGTTATATTACTATAAATATTTTTAAAGACGCCGTTTAATCTACTAGTTTAGGGCTAAGGAGCTATTAGCTCTAGCTATCTTACTATTTAGCGGCAGAGTAGTAAAGAATTAATAATCTGGCCTTCTAAGCTATAGGGCTATAGTAGGAACCACCTAGATTAAAATTGGAAGGTTATAGCTTTTGGGCGTATAATAGATTAGTAATATAGCGGCACGCCTATAAAAGAATCTCTAATACTAGCCAGCTATATTAAAAGGGCGAGTATTATATAGCACTATGTATAGTACTCTATATAGTCCTTTATCCTATATATTTATATATCTATATATAATTACTATAAAAACAGTAGGCGTATCCGTTACTAGGTAGTTAGTATTAGAGAATCCCGCCTACTACTAATAAGAATACTATCTTCTTCTATTACAAATAGCTTGTAACGCGCACGTATAAGCTAGGCTTTACCTTTTGCTAATATAAGCGGCGTAGAAGGTTAGCTAGATTGGTATTATCGGGAAGTAAATAGATATATTAGCGCTACCCTTTACTAAGAAATAAGGGTAGAGAATTTACGCCATTAACCTCCTAATAAGGGGCTAGATGCGACGGCTATATTAGAGCTAAATATGCCAGCTTAGATAGGCGGATATGGTTTAATCGTAATTTGTTAAGGGTGTTAATTAAGCGCTGGAATTTAAGCCCTTATAAACCTTATTTTATAAATAGCAATTAACTCTAGTTTATGCCGGAGGCGTATATATTAAATGCTTTAATTTAATAAGAGGCCTAAATAAGGGGTAAGGGGTAAGGGGTAATAGGTAAGAGCTAGCGGTAAAGAGAGGACTAATATGCACTTAAAAAGACCTTTAATCACCCCTTAAAGCTTTTAAAAGCCATAAAGTAATAGCAACTCTAATAATAATAACAATATTAGTGCCATCTTAATCTTTATTTTATATCCCTTTTGGAATTTCGCTTAATAATAACAATTTTTATACTAGTCCCCCTAGAAAATTAACAGCTTTAGCTTAGTACTATGCAATTATAGCCCCTAAGAAAAGCGCGAGCAGTAAACTAGAAAGGAGAAGTAGAGGAATACCTCTTTTCTCTCCTAAAAGTTAAGAAGTATTAAAAGCTTAGGCAATTAACGGCATATTATTCTACCTTAAGCCTTAGTTTAGAGATTCTATCTAATAAAGCGCCTATAGACCCTATATATAATTATAAGAAAGCTTATAATAAGTATTATAAAAATAATAAGGATAGTAAGAAAAACGAGGAAGATTTCTATAGAGATAAAAATAACAGTTAAGTTGCCGGAGGAAGTAGTTAAGGTAATTATCCTAATAATTATCCTACCACTCTCCCTCTTCCCCTAGTAATTCCAAATATATAGTTTTAATAACTAGTAGTAAATCTAATAGTTATTAAAGATAATATAGCCGATTTAGACTTAGAAGCTAAGGGCGATAAAGCTAGTAACACTAATAGCAAAGTTAGTAAAGTTAACAAAGCTAGTAACTAACCAATGCCTTATAAATTGGGTATATGCCTCCCTTTTAATCTATAATGGCCTTATCTAGTAATTAGTAGATAATAGGAATAATAGTAATAATAAGAACAATAAAGAAGATAAAGAGCTGCCTTTATTAAAAGCGCTATAAGAGGAGGTATGTTACAGACGCTTTAAGTATAATACTATAACTACTTAGAGAAGAGTTAGAGGAAGCTAGTTAGTTAATAAGGGCACGGTTTAGGATGGAACCAGTAGAGCTGTGTGATAAGAAATGGTAAGTGGGGTTATGTAGTGTGATCTATATAATCTATATAATCTACAATAAAGTAGATAAAGTAAATAGAGTAGATAGAGTAATAACTTTCTTAGGCATATAGATGTGTATTTAAAGGACTATAGTCCCTACCTAGATAGTTCCTTTCCTTATAGTAAATCTTAGAATATAATTAGAGTTAATCTATTAGGCAACCACTCCACTAGTTATTATTTATTACTATTATATTATTAACTTCCTATTTACCTATATACCTAGCCCAAAGACAGACACCAAAACACGTAATACTGTTATGCCCCTTACGCACCGGCCGAGAAGCAATGCTCTCAGCAGCTGGCACAGAAAACTATAATACACTGCTCTCAACACAGAAAGGCCTCAAGGCGGCTACCCGGTGGCTCATTGGCCAAAATGTGCTAGACCAGTTCCGGGTTGCAAAGGAAATAGCAATAGAAAGCAAAGGGGTGAGTAATAGGCGCCCCCTAATAACTCTACAGGAGTAGAGTACAGTGTGTGATACTAGCGCGTCCGTAGGTTTGTTACGGCAGCAGTGGTTCCCAAGAAGGTCAAAAAGTAAGGTAGTAGAGCACCACTGGTGACTCGCAGGCGACTCGCAAGCGAGCCCCAAAAGGCGGGGAGACGGATCACGGGGTTTTCTCAAGTAGAGTTTTCTCCCCACATGTATATAAGGAGTAGTCCGCGTGGGCCCAACAGGGATCCGAATCGGACGTTAAGCAATGAATAATAATAATATATACCTAGCCCATTAGCGAGTTTACCGTGGTATTTCCTATAAGGCTTTATTATACATTTACTACCTAGTTATAGTATTAATAAAGTTAAATAATATGCCACCAAAAACAATAGTTATAACGTCATTTATAGTAGCTATGACCTTAGGTTTAGGAGGAGACACTAGTATAAGAGATACTAATTCACAGCTAGTTATAGTAGGTTAGTTATAAAAAATGGTTAATTAATTAATAGACAATAATTGGATACTTAAAGAAAGAATTAATAGTATTAGAGTAGTAAAGGTTAAGCTACCGTCTATTAAATAATTCTTAAGAGAGAAGTTAAAACTTAAAGGATTCCTTATATAAATGCATTTTAAGGTTATATAGGAAGGAGCAAAGTTGGTAATACCTATAGACTAAGTAGTATATATAGGACTATTCTTAACTAGAAGAGCACTTAAGTGGTTTAAACCTTACCTTATAGAAGTCTAAGTAAACGGAATAATAACTACTAACTAAGAAGTATAGTTTATGTTTACTAGCTAGAATAGGTTTATAGAAAGACTAATATAGATATTTAGCAACCTAGAGGTAATAACTATAGCAGAGAGGAAGCTTTAGAACTTAGTATAATAAACTTTAATAATTAAGTATATAACCTAGTTTTAGACACTTATAATATAGGTTAAGTGGAATAATAAGGTGCTTATAGCATAGTATAAACAGGGACTTAAGGCTAAAGTTTAAGATATAATTATCCTAATAAAAGATGCGGAAACTCTAAGAGAGTTAATTAATTAGTCAATTAAAATAGATAATAGGATTTATTAGAGGGAATAAGCCAAGAAAGGGTAAAATAGAGTTCTATAGTTGTATAAGGCGTAAAGCACATATTAATAGATAGAGTTAAAAACTATAGCGGTACTAAAGAATCTAGAAGATAGAGTAAGAAACTATAGAAACCTAAAGGTTAAGGATTAAGTAATTATAGGACTAAGAAGTAGAGGCTAAACCAGGGATCTTAGTAGTAGAAGATATTTAGGCGGACTCTATAGTAAAAAAAATGGGTTAAAAAAGGAGCTTATATAAATTGTGGAAAATAAGGTTATTTTACTGGAAACTATAGAGGTAGTTAAAGTAACCATGCAGTAAGAGGTACTAGGTTATTAGAGTATAATAATATAGATATAGGCGTATTATGTAGGACTAAGGAGTATTTAATTAAACACTTTACGTTTTGTTATAATAATATATACTAAATTTATAAGGATGCTAAGTATAGCGTAAGCTATTAGCTATAAGAGCCGGAGTTAAGAGGACTTAAGGAAACTATAGAGTTAGATAAAGAATAAGATTAACTCTATAAGCTTGATTAAGATATTATAGCAATATATAGATAAAGATTAGTAATAATAATAATAGAGTTAGAGTATTTATTAATTAATAGTAATAAGGAAGAGAAGGAGGCTAACTAGGGGTATTTTAACCTTAATAACGTAATAGAAGTAGAAACTAAAACCACTATAAAACGCAGTTTAGTAACGGGCATTATAACACTATTAGATGTAGCATCTATTGCTTTATAAGATAGAAGGAGTAATATTTAAAGAAGATTAAGCAAGTAGATAACTACTAGTGCTAGCCTACTACTTAATAAAGGTAAAAGGCTAAAGGCTTAAGATTCTTAAGACAAGATAAAATACGCTTAAGATAAACCTAAGAACCTATAACGGACAACAACTAATAGGAAAGGGTAGTAGCTTAGTTTAAGGATAAATAAATAAGTATAGGATAACAATTTCTAGGGAGCTAGGATTTTAAAGAACGAATAAGGTCTATAGTCGTTCTAAGTAAACATAGTGTTTAGCCTAAAGGTTATAAAGTTAATATAGTAATTAAGAAGCAAGATAACTTTAAGGATCCTTTTAAAAGATAAAAACTAAAAGAAAGTATAGATAAGTTTAGGCAATAAATTATTATATAGTAAGAATAAAAGCTAGACTAGAGATTAGCTAGACTAAGATATATAAAGGATAGAGCACTAGTATAAAAAGTTATAAATAGGCCGAGGGTAGAAATACTAAGAGCTAAGTAGCTAGATAAACTAGAATAAAAAGAGAATCTAGGGATTCTAACTAGATTTATAGAATAATATACTAAAGGTTGCAATAAGGTAGTAATAAAGAGATACTTCCTTATAGACAAATTGTATATACTTACTAAGCTATACTAGAAGTGGTATAAGCAAAGAGGAAATAATAAGTGGGAAGATTTCTGTATATAGCTAGATAAGAAAGTTATACTAAACTAAGTAATATTTAAAAAATAAATAAGCTATATAAAAGGGGCGTTAGTTATAATATTAAAGAACCTAGAGAAATAGGCTGTAGACTAGAAAGAGATAATATAGATATTGGTACTAGTAAATAATATAGTAACGTTTAGATTAATATAGGAAAGGTTTAAACTTAAGGATAAAGATAAGCTAAGAGTTAACCTAAAGCACCTAGTATATTATATATTGGCATAGATTGTATATATAGATAATATATATAATATATATAGAGCACCTAAAGATAAATATTATAAGTATCTAATAAGAATATAATAATTCATTGCTTAATGTCCGACTCGGATCCCTACTAGGCCCACGCGGACTACTCCTTATATACATGTAGGGAGAAAACTCTATTTAGGAAAACCCCGTAATCCATCTCCCCGCCTTTTGGGACTCGCCTACAAGGCGCCTATAAGGCGCCTGCGAGTCACCTATAGTGCTCCTACTACCTTACTTTTTGACCTCCTTAGGAACCACTGCTGCCGTAATAAGCCTACGGACGCGCTAGTATCGCAAACTTTACTCTACTACTATAGAGTCATCAGGGGGCGCCCGTCACTCGCTCCCCCCGCCCTTTATTGCCATTTCCTTTGCAACCCAGAACTAGTTTAGTACATTTTAGCTAATAAGCCACTGGGTAACCGCCTTAAGGCCTTTTTATATTAAGAGTAGTGTCTTATAGTTCTCTATGCTAGCTACTAAGAGCATTGCTTTTTGGTTAGTACGTAAGGGGTATAGCAGTATTATATATTTTAGTATCTGTCTTAGCCAGCTACATTCGCATCTTGGGCTACCTACTAGGACACCCACCCAGTAGAGCCAGTCTTTTAGTCCTATTATTCCTATTTTTAAGAGTATTACTATTATATTTTCTACCTTTATTAGGCCTTCTTAGAGCCCTAGAGTGTTTACCCCCTATAGTGTTAACCATGCTACGGCTTAGGTTCCTCTTGCCTTAGTTAGCCTCTATACCTTTAACTCCCACACACCTCTCCAGCATTAGTCTAGCCAGTATTATATTACAGTAGATAGTTTCCTAGCGTTCTTTTATACTCTACTTTAGCTCCTTTCTCTCTCTTGCTATTATCCTTACTAGCCTTTTACGCGTCTCCCTTCCTCCTCTATATAGGCCTAGGCCCTAAAGCAGCACTATTCTTCTTCTACTTTCTTTACCTATTTCTTCAATATATCTTCCCTACTTTAGGGTTGTTGGTTTATTCTCCTATAAGGCGCCCTAGAGTCCCTCTATAGTTTATTTAGGCGTGTCTTAATATACTTTATAACATTAAAGTAGCGTTTCTTTTACGCCCTTTATATTACAGCGGCTTCAATATATAGTTATAGGGGGGGAATATTAGCTTCCTTCTCAAGTAGTACTGTGGCCGTTTGCTTATATCCGCCTATTATACTCCAGAGGCAGGCTATTTAGACCTTTTAGAGTGGTTTAAGGAGTAATTTAGGGGGGCCTTTTTTAGATTCTCTAATAGCCCAAATACTAGACCTATATATTATAGTTGGCCGGACAACTGCTGTATATAGTAGGCGTGACCTCTAGAAGCATAGACCCTATATAGAATTAACAATCCTAGATAATGTAATATACTATACTTAGCCCTTACGGGCCGCTTATACCGTATATACGCTCCACCGGAGCTTACTATCTACCCATACTCCTAATACTCTTAGGCCCTAAACTAGTTAACCCCTAAAGCCTTAGATGCGAATTATATACTAGAGATCTGCAGATTAGTTACGTTTTCTTATAAAATAGATTAGCTAGTATTTCTCTAGTAAGAATTGGACTCTATATTATCTTGCCTATTCTATATAGGTGTTATAAGCTTTCTCTAGTATTCTGCAATTCTCTACGGCTATTGGCCCGTATATAATTAGGTTTATATTATTAATAAAGCCTATCCCCTAGGTCGCCCCTTTCTCAAAAAAGTCAAGCAGGTTGCTTATAAAAAAAAGGAAAAGTATAGGCAAGAGGGGTAATTCTTATGGTATTCCTATTATAACTATAATAGGGGGGCTTTAGTATCCGCTAAAGGCCAGTAATGTTTCTTTTTAACCTATAAACCCTTAGACAAATTATATAATCCATTCTAGGAAGCCTTTTGCCCTAAGGATATATAAGAGACGCTTATGGGGTACATTGTCGTAGGCACCACTAATATTTAGGCTGAGTATTAATACTATAAAGTTCCTTCGCATCGCCTATGTAGATTTAATAGTGGTAGCGAGTAGCGTAAGTGCTAATAGTATTAAGCGGTTCTTTCTTGCCCCTATTTAGCTTTATAGTAGTAGGGCGTGTTCCTCAGCCGTGTCTACTATGCGGTCCGCTATTACCCTTTCTAAGATCTTACTAAGGATATTCTCTAAGGCAATAGGGTGGTAGCTCCCTAGAAGTAAATGGTCTGCTTTACCTTCTTTATATAGGACAAACATTATCATAGCTCTTCCAAATCTTAGGTAGTAGCCTATTGCAAAGCATGCTCTAGCTATATCCGCAAGCTAAGGTGCTATTAGTAGTCCGTAGGTCTTTAGGGCTTTATTTAAAATCCTATCTAGTCCTAGTGCTATATTATTTAAAAGGCGGCTAATGGTTCTGGCCATTTCTTCGGTTATTATATCGCTGCTAACCCTTAAGCGGGTTACCAGTACTTTGCCCGTAATATCGCTAAGGTCTATTAAAGCTAGTTAGGGGAAAAATCTTTCTATAAGGATCTTTGCCTTTTTATTATTGTCTTTTATAGCCAGTAATTTACCTAGTCTTTGTAGGGGCGGAAGGTATAGATCTTCTACTAGACGTCCCGCCTTTCTCTTTACCTATTTCGCTATCCTCTAAAGACCTTTATTATGGGGGAGGCTCAGGTTAGTAGTATGCTTATTTATAAACCGTCTCCAGCTATTCCTTACTTCTTTTTTTAGGGTATTCTTTAGCTGGTTTCTTGTATCTTTATATTATCTCTCGTCTTTAGGATTATAGCTACTTATATATTTTCTTCTTGCTTATTATTGGCTGGCTATAAGAGCTACGTATTATACAGACCATATATATTACGCGTAGGGGCCCGGTTATAAAACCGGGCAGTACTCTTTTAGCCCGTTTTTAATTGCTGCCTAGATCCTTTCTAGCCTTTGGTTAATTTCCTTAGGGGTAGCTAATAAGCCTCGCTCGTTTAATATTAGGTAGATTTCTTCTAGGTCTTAAAGTTATTATTTAACTATGTTAAGGAAGCTGTCTATCTTAAGCTTTCTTATTACGTACCTTTTGCTATTTAGTTGCGCCTTAATATTTAGATCTAGCTATATCTAGATAGGGATATAGTCTAAAGTAAGTGCCCATTCTTCTTTGGGGTTGCACCTTTTAAGTCTCTGGTATAGGCCTTCGTCTATAAATATAAGGTTAATTGTACTTCTAGCGGTGCCTTATTGCCATATAATTACTCCTAAGAGGGTGGCTAGCTTAAGGCCCCAGGTATTTATAGCTCTTAGTACGCACTCTACCTATTATTTAGCAGTAATATAGATACCCCCCTACCGTAAGTAGTAGAGGTTTATGTCTCCTAATAGGATAGACTCTGTGCCTTCAGTTCCTAGTAAGCTTATTACTAATATAATGTTCTCTGTTTATGGGACCCCTTCAACCTTAGGGTTATATATATTAATAATCTATACTGGTCCCCTATATATCTGGATTATTATAACTATAATATCTAGGTTAACTGCCTGCTATAACTATAAGGATAGGCTAATAGCCTTACTAATTATAAAGTACACGCATATAGCTGCTTTTAGTTTATATAGGAGCTAGAATCCTTAGGGGCAGTATGTTAATTATATATAGGCATTATAATACGGCTCTTATATAGCAAGGATATGGTATTTCTCTAGGTCTAGGCTGTCTAGTAAGGGCCTTGCGAGATAGTAGTTTATATTGCCGCAGTTATACTGTATAATGGATAGGTAGCAGATCCCCAGCGAGGGCCCTTCGCCTCTCCTTTATTCCTCGCTTCTTCTATTTCCACTTTCTTTAGGACATTTAGAACTTCTATCTCTTATGTCTACACCCTAGTTACTACTTATTTTATATAGAGCTTTCCATTCCCGTGTTTTATATTCCTACTAGCGCTTCTATATCTAAATCTGTTATTATCTCCGGTTCTTCCCCTATTCTTACTAGTTGGCTATATACCCTTTAAGAGTTGGCTGCAAATGTTATATTTACCGCGTTAAGTCTAATTCTTAATTATTCTGGTCTTAAGCTTACTATAGCTGTCTATAAGGGTCTTCCTATAGGGCGTCCTTTCCTTTATATCCCCTATAACCCTTATATCCCTATACAGTCTGGTAATATCGCGCGGTATTACTTCTGGCCTATTAAGGCTTAGGATAGCTGGCCTAGCCCCCTAGTGTTAAAGGTAGGAAACGCTAGAAAGGCACCTACGCCCCCCTAGCTTATCACCTATTATTTCCATTTATATAACCTAGCGTGCAGTTATTCCCGTAGCTATTAAGCCCTTACCTTCCATCTCCTATATTTAATGTAGTCTTCTCTCTCCTACGCCTTATATGTACTTTAGTAGCAGTTTGCGCATTTTATTTAGTCTTAATTTAAGCAGTGTCTTGTATTATGGGGGCCTATATAGTGGCCGCAGCATATCTGTGCTGCGTATGTGGATTGGGTATATCCCTATTATACGCAGCAGTAGTATCATTTTAGGCGTAGTCTGTGGTTATAGAGCCTTATATTATATATAAGGCCGTTTATAATTATTCCTTTCTGGATAAGAAGTTTTTGCATTCCTGGTGTATGTATACTAACAATAAGGGAGCTATATATTTGTCCGACGTCTCCCTAGCAAGTCTCTGGCAACTTTTATGTCCTTTTATTATTCTTATTATTTGCTTAGTTTGCATTTTCCTATTAAAGCTATTGGATTTAGGTGATCTTAAGTCTTAGTATAAGGCGTTCTGTTTATCTTACTATCTCCTATATAATTGCTATATTATCCGCCTAGCGTCCCTTTTCTACCCTAAGGCTCATAGGAACCGCTAGGACTTTAACTAGGTAGTCCTTATAAAGTACTTTTATACTAATACGCTCTCCTAGCCTATCCCCTGCTCTTATAGCTCGTTCCTTTACCTATTAGTCCTTTAGGGTGACTTTAATGTCTCCACTTCTAAGGTATTAGACTGTAACAGTGTTATAGACCTCTTTATAAATCTCTATAAGGACTTCTGTTTCTAATTATCCCCTAAGTCCCTCTACTTTTTCTATATTTGGTTATATTATAATTATATACCTAATTATTGTCTTAAGAGGGTTAAGTTCCCTATGCTATAGAAGCGCAGCTACGGCGGCCTAGGTGCAGTTCGCTAGTAAGGGGAGGTTTTATTTATTTTTAGTTTTGCTTAGCCGTTAGAGAATTTAATTAAGGGTTTGCTAGAGGGGTGCCTAAGATTCACTAAACTGGCGGAGCCATTCTGCTAGCTATATTAGATTGTTATGGCTAACAGTTACTCCCCTATAATTCTGGATACTAGACGCGTCTAATAGGCTTTGTATTTTATTAGATGCCTTCTTAATAGAGGTATTTCTGCTTTATAGTGTGGTATTCGCCCATCTTTGTTATAGAGGGCCATTACTAGGCATGGTTCTGGCGGTCGCGCGCGAGTGCGAACCACCGTCGTTCAGCATATGCCTCCCCTGCGATGCATGCATCTCAGGGGGATTCTCTAGGTGTTTTTTAGGGTTCTTTTGGTTGGTTTTAGTCTTTTTAGGCCGGGTGCAGCAAGAGCTCCAGAGTCAAGATTTGGATGTGTAAGATTCCTCTAATAAGAATATATTAGATAATAGATAAAAAGTGATATAGGGATGCTAAGTATATATATAGTTGGCACCTAATAGAAGATTAGGAGTTAGGTAACTTAATACTTTAACCTAAATGATTTCTTATAGAAGAATGCCTAGATAGACAATAGTAGTAGGAGTACCTAAAAAATATATATCTATAGTATATTAAGGAAAAGAAATAAACTAAGTATTAGCTATAGAGGGACTAAGTATAGTTAAGATTAAATAATTAATAGTTAGAAAAAGTAGAGGCCTATAGAACTAAAGGGAGCTAGTAATAGAGCCTTAGACCCTTAAAGGAATTATAGAACAACACCTAAATTTATAAGTAAGATGGTAAGATTAAAAGTTTAAAGTATTAGTAGATAGTAGAGTAATAAGAAACTATATATTATTAATAGCGGTTAAAAGAATAGGGTTACTATATAGATAGAAAGAACACTTATACCTATTAATAATAATTTTAGGAGATCTAATAGCTTATAAAGGAGGTATTATTAATCTTAAAATAGGACCTATTTAGATAACTATTAAAGGGAGATAAGTTAAAATGTCTTTTAATATCCTACTACTAGGGAAGGATAAAGTAATATTAGGAATGCCTTAGTTATAGGAGTATAATTTAAAGATTAATTAGATTATAGGTTAGGTTAATATTAGGGATATATAATAATATAAGATGTAATAGCAGACTAAGATAGTATAGTATTAAGTTAGAGTAATATATAAAGAGATTAAGTAAGGCTTAAGTTATATACTAAAGAGATACTATAAGTATGGTAAAAGGCTATAAAGCCTAGAAAGTAAGAAGCTATTAAAGTATATAGTATGGGACTATAAGATAGAGTTAAAACTAGGGATAAGTCTAAAGTTCTTTCTAATCTATAAGCTTGCTAAGACTAAGTTAATAGCGCTTAAAGAGTTTGTCTAAGAAAACCTATAAAAAGGATATATTAGACCATTAGAGTTATTAGTAGGATATCTAGTGTTATTTATCCTAAAGAAAAACAGAAAACTTAGGATGTATATTAATTATAGATAGTTAAACAGCATTATAAGAAAGGATAGATATCCTTTACCCTTAATTAGCGAAATCTAAAATAGAATAGGTAATATGCAAATCTTTATAAAGATAGATCTAAGATAGGCGTACTATTAAATTAGAATTAAGGAAGGCGATAAATAGAAAGCAGCCTTTAGGTTAAAGGAAGGACTATATAAACCGTTAGTAATATAGTTTGGGCTTATAAATATACTAGTAATATTTTAGAAAAGGATTAATAGTATATTAGGAGAACACCTTAATAAGTTTATTATAGTATACCTTAATAAGTTTATTATTATTATTCATTGCTTAACGTCTAATTCGGATCCCTATTAGGCCCACGCGGACTACTCCTTATATATATATAGGGAGAAAACTCTTTTAAGAAAACCCCGTAATCCGTCTCCCTACCTTTTAGGACTCGCCTATAAGGCGCCTACGAGTTACCTATAGTGCTCTGCTACCTTACTTTTTAACCTCCTTAGGAACCACTGCTGCTGTAACAAGCCTACGGACGCGCTAGTATTGCAAACTTTGCTCTACTACTGTAGAGTTACTAGGGGGCGCCTATTACTCGCCCCTTTGCCTTCTATTACCATTTCCTTTGCAACCCAAAACTGGTCTAGCACATTTTGGCTAATAAGCTACTAGGTAGCCGCCTTAAGACCTTTTTATATTAAGAGTAGTATGTTATAGTTCTCTGTGCTAGCTACTAAGAGCGTAGCTTCTTAGTTAGTGCGTAGGGGGCATAACAGTATTATATGTTTTAGTGTCTGTCTTGGCCAGCCATATTCGCATCTTAAGCTGCCTACTAGGACACCTACCTAGTAGAGCTAATCTTTTAGTCCTATTATCCCTGTTCTTAAGAGTGTTACTATTATATTTTCTGCCTTTATTAGGCCTTCTTAAAGCTCTTGAGTATTTACCCCCTATAGCGTTAACCATACCACGGCTTAGGTTTCTCTTGCCTAAGTTAGCCTCTATACCTTTAACTCCCATACGCCTCTCTAGCGTTAGTCCAACTAGTATTATATTATAGAAGATAGTTTCCTAGCGTTCTTTTATGCTCTACTTTAGCTCCTTTTTCTTTCTTACTGTTGTCTTTACTAGCCTCTTGTGCGTCTCCCTTCCTCCTCTATATGGGCCTGGGCCCTAACGCAGCACTATTCTTCTTCTGCTTTCTTTACCTGTTTCTCTAATATCTCTTCCCTACTTTAGGTTTGTTGGTTCATTCTCCTACAAGGCGCCCTAGGATCCCTCTATAGTTTATTTAGGCGTGTCTTAATATACTTTATAATATTAGAGTTATGTTTACTTTACGCCTTTTATATTACAGCGGCTTTAATATATAGTTATAGGGGGGGAATATTGGCTTCCTTCTTAAGCAGTGCTGTGGCCGTTCGCTTATACCCGCCTGTTATGCTCTAAAGGCAGGCTATTTAGACCTTTTAGAGTGGTTTAAGGAGTAATTTAGTAGGGCCCTTTTTAGTTTCTCTAATGGCCCAAATACTGGATCCATATGTTATAGTTGGCCGGATAACTACTGTGTATAGTAGGCGTGACCTCTAAAAGCATGGACCCTATATAGAATTAACAATCCTGGATAATGTAATGTACTATACTTGGCCCTTACGGGCCGCTTACACCGCATATGCGCTCTACTAGAGCTTACTGTCTACCCATACTCCTAATACCCTTAGGCCCTAAACTGGTTAACCCCCAAAGCCTTAGATATGGATTATATGCTAGAGATCTACAGATTGGTTGCGTTTTCTTATAAAATAGATTAGCTGGTATTTCTCTGGTGAGAATTGGACTCTATATCGTCTTGCCCATTCTATATAGGTGTTATAGACTTTCTCTAGTGTTCTGCAGTTCTCTACGGCTATTAGCCCGTATATGATTAGGTTTGTGTTATTAACGAAGCCTATCCCCTAGGTTGCCCCTTCCTTAAAGGTATTAAGTAAGTTGCTTATAAAGAAAAGGAAGAGTATAGGCAAAAGAGGTGATCCTTATAGTATACCTGTTGCAACTGTAATAGGGGGGCTCTGGTATCCGCTAAAGACCAGTAATGTCTCTTTCTGGCCTATAAACCCTTAAACAAATTGTATAATCCATTCTGGGAAGCCCTTTGCCCTAAGGATATATAGGAGGCGCTTATAGGGTATATTATCGTAGGCGCCACTAATGTCTAGGCTAAGCATTGCAGGTAGTTATATATACTAGTAGTACTAATAATATAGTAGAGTTTACTATACCTGCTTATCCAGACCTCTACCTCAGTTTTCTAGTGCTTTGTCCTAACTATAAGCAGTTAGCTGCCACCACCAAATAAGTTTATTATGGTATACCTTAATAATAATATTATTTACTTAATAAATAAGAAAAAGCATGGAGGATATATTAAATAGGTTTTAAGGAGACTGTAGGAGGAAAAGATGCTAGTAGTAATTAAGAAGTGTAAGTTCTTTACCAGGAAGACTAATTTTATTAAATTTATTATTAAACTAGGTAAGATTAGTATAGACTTAAAGAAAGTAGAAGCTATAGTAAGTTAGCAAAAACTAAAGAACGTTATATAGTTAAGATTGTTCTTAGGGTTTTGTAATTACTATAGGAGGTTTATAGCATAATAGTTAAAGAGTATTAAACTATTTATAAGACTTATAAAAAAGGAGGAACTATGGATATAAGGCAATAAGTAGAAGAAGTTGTTTAAGGAACTTAAGGAGCTGTTTACCTAGGATCTAATCCTTAAGATCTACTAACTAAAACTAAATATAGTTGTGGAAATAGATGCATTAGACTTTATATTAGTGTTATGGGACCACCCCGTAACACCTTATACACGTCCACCAGTTTCTGCTATCTCGGCCTCTATATTAACGACTCAGTTAATTAAGGCACGTAATGGCAATCTAAGGCAATTTGCCATTATATAACGGCAATCTACGGCAATCTGCTGTCCTCTACTATATTCCGCTAAATTCTGCTAAGTTCCGCTAGGACTATAACCTAAAGCCTATTCTGCTCTGTATATATATTAACTAAGCAACAAAGTTAACAATATATACCCTTTTCTTCCCGTTTCCTTACTTTCTTTCCTTACGCAACGTCTTAACCTTATTATATAGTTTATATACATAGCTTAATAATATCTACTTCGCTATATATTATTACCACTTATACTCACTCCGTAACACTATATTGTATTAAAACCTTAAAAACCTATACTCTGCCTTACCCCGTATAAAATGTAGAACGACCTTAAAGCCCCTATAACGGCCATTAATATTATATCCGTACTCCGGGAACAATTAGTAGATATATAAAAGTCCTTTATAGACGCCCTCGCATAAAACTAAGCTGCTATAGCTTAATAGTAAGCTGAATAAGAAGCACGGTACTAGAAAACAATTAAGGCCCTCTAAAAAGAAATCCGCACCCTTAAGACGCCTATACTAAGCCCTTAAGACCGATTACTATTACTAGAAGCCAATACGCGGAACGCGAGCCCTAAACTAGCAATAGTTATCCCACTAGTAAAACCGACTACTGCGTTATAATAATCTAAAAAACTACTAGACCCTCTAGTATTTACTAGTAAACAATAAGAGCTTTTATTATTCTTAAGCCGGCTTAAGAATAAGCTAACTAGTAATACTAACTGTTACCTAACTAAAGCTAACCGACTCTACTACGCCCTAAGTTAACTAGGAGGAGACGCAGCTGACCTTATTAAACCTCTCTAGTTAAACTTAGTATAAAGCCTAGTTATGCTTCTTAAAGCTATATACAGTGACCCAAACTGTTAAGCTACTACTTAATAATTAAGTATTTGGATTTATTACAACGGAGCAACTTCCTAATCTGCTTAGGCCAGCGGCGTGCCTTATGGCCTTCCTATTCTTATAGCGCGGCCAACATATCTCTAGCTAGTTTGTTCTCTTTATAGGCATTCTTAATAAGCTCCTTAAGGGTTTTTTTCTTAGGCTTTAGGTTTATTACTGCAATAAAGTCCTTAATGCTCTAGTTTTAGAATTTGCTTAATAGCTTATCTAGGATAGCGGGGTTAACTTTTTTCGGTAGTAAGATAACGCGGTCTCTATATTATAGGCGTTTATTACTAGCGTTAGTAGGTGCTACGCCTAGGAGGCGGCTAATAGCGTCTAGAATTATAGCTTTAGTGCTAGGCCTATAGGTAATAACAAAGTTAAACTAAGAGAGGAACTTAGCCTAACAGACTTAGCACTGGTTTAGTTATTTCGTTGTTATAAAGGTCTAGAGGTTCTTATAGTCCATAATAATCTTAAATAGTTACTTGGTTCCTTATAGTTTGGAATACTATTCTTCTAGTGCTTTTACGATTACTAGGAGCTCCTTATTATATATCTTATAGTTATATTTAGGGGTAGAGTGCTTGGCAGAGAAGAACGTGACTAGCTTAAGTTTACTATCTTTACTAGCCTAGTAGAGTACTCCTTCTAAAGCCTAGTTTAAGGCGTCTATCTCTACTACAGTCTTCTTTATATAGTTGTAGTACGCTAAGACCGGTGCTATGGTAAACGCTATTTTTAGGGTCTAGAACGCCTGTGCTTAGTTAAGGCTCTATAACCAGTTAGTGCTTTTCTTTAGTAGCCTAGTTATAGGCTCAACTACCTTAAAATAGCCTTGGATAAATCATTGGTAGAAGTTTGCAAAGCTAAGAAATTGCTATAGTTCCTTAACTAACATTGGGTCCTTCTATTTCTATAGGGCCTATACCTTCTTAGGGTCTATAGTTATACCGTTAGTTAAGATAATTAAGCTAAGGTATTTCGTTTTTATAGCGTAAAACTTAAACTTATTAATATTAATTTAGAGTCCAGTATTACCAAGTCTCTAAATAATTTTATTTATATATCTTATGTGCTTAACGCGTATTTTTAAGAAGATAAGGACATTATTAAGGTACGCAGTGTAGTAGTTATTAAGGGCGTTATATAAAATATAGTTAATATAGTTCTAGAATATAGCAGGCGCGTTATAAAGACTAAATGGTATAACTAGTATTTTATAGAGTCTAAACTGGGTAATAAATACTATAAGCCACTTATGGCCTTCTATAATCCAGATCTGGTTAAACGCAGTAATTACGTTAAGCTTAGTAAAGTACTTAGCACTATAGAGTGCGTTAAGTATCTTATGGACTAGTAGTAATGGGTACCAATTTTTAATAGTAACTGTGTTTAGGCCTTAGTAGGTATAGCAGATTTATATACTGCTGCTAGGTTTCGCTGTAAGGAGGAGGGATGTAGCAGCTAGTAAGGTTAATTTATAAATAAAACCCTTATCTAGCATCTTGTTAATCTACTTCTTTATATAACTAAGTTTAGCAGGTAAGAGTGGTCTGTTTTTATAATATAGGGCCTACTTTCCGGGTATAATCTTAATTTTATAGTCCTATGGTTGGTAAGGGGGCAGCTTCTCTGCGTTCTTAGGGAAGAAGTATTTAATATATTTGCGAAACTCTTTTAGTAGGCATTATAAAATGTCTCCGCGGGTTAATCCTAGTTTGTCTTTTAGAAAATTTTCAATATTGGTGTTAACTATCTTTTGGTATAGAAACTTAGATTTAGTTTTTAGGTTCGTCTTAAGGAAGCTATAAAAATAAGGGGGTAGCGCTTTTTAGGCTTCCTCTATTATATAGTCGCCTTCTACTAGCCGGTAAAAAGACCTTTCTAATAGGTTTAGTACTTCTACTAGGCCTATAGGCAGTTCTTTAAGTAGCTGTTAGTATTCTTCTTATTTAACCAATTCTACTAGCTCCGCTATATAGATCCTTATTACTTTTACGTCTTTTTATTTATAGAACTGGGTAAAATTAATGGTATAGGTGCATCTAATATTGTCTAGGTTAGGGCGTGTCTGGTTCTCCGGTGCTATAGCTAGGCTAGTATAGTTTGGTCGGCCCAGGAGGGCGGAAATAAGGCAGCGGCCCTATATGGTACGCGCGGGAGATAGGTGCAAGGTTAGGCATTACGGGGAGAAGGTCTTAATTGCTTTGGTTTCGGTCTTAGCTATAACACTCTTAGCTATTATACGTGCGGTCGCATATGTGTATAGTAGATAACTTAAAGTCGGATGTCTTATTAGCTATCCTAGGTTAAGTGGGTATATATAGGGGACTTATAGTTTTAGTGGTGTTAATTTTTTTAGGGATAGGGCGGTAGTCCAGTCTTCTAGAATCTCCACTTTATTTACTGCGTATATTAGCTTACTAGTATTAGGTACCTTTTCTACTATTATCTAATAGTATTTAAGCGTTGGCCGTGCAATATGTCTGCGTAGTGCTACTTAGTTATAGTCAGGGATATGCTATAGGAGATAGTTATAGGTGCAGTAATTAGAGTTAAATTTAAGCTCTAGAATAGGGAAGTCTAGTCTTAGGTTATGCTTTTTAAGCTAGGGCATTCTAAGAATTACTGGTATTAAGGGTAATAACTTTATAATATAGAAAAGTATAGATTCTGTATAGTGGCCGATTGTTATTTTTATTATAAAGTAATGGTTAATAAAGCTAGATGGGAGTCCGTTAGTAAGGCGGAGTAGTTTTAGGACTAGGAGTCTTTTTATTATAATATTATACTTTTTTATAAGCAAGTCTTTGTCTATAAACGCTGGTGCTATACTATTACTATTAATAAGGCTTACTATTTTAATAAAAGCTTCTGGGAGTGGGTTGCGTAGTAAGGAGAGGTAGGTCTAAATAAGGATAGCATTTCTATTATTATTTACTGTTCTAAGGTTAAGTAGTAGCTAGCTTAGAATAAGGTCTAACTAATCTAGTAGTATAGATCTAATCCTTTTATCCTCCTCCCCGTATAGTTTTAACCCTTAGAGGCAACTTAGTCTAAGGATTGGTCTTTTAATGACTGGATTGTAGGGCTTGGCTAGTAGCTATGGTCTTAGCTAGTATGTCCTAATGTGTTGGTCTCTAACGGTGTATATATGCTAGGGGGTACTTTACTAAGGATATGGCCGGTCTTATAATTAGTAGCGATATAGAGCGCTTATCCGTAGTTTGCGTATGGGACTATTAGCTAGGGCTGTATTAGAGAAGGGAATTGTAGGGGTAGGTCTCTATATCTAAACCCACGTCCCTATCCGCGGTTATTATTTTAGTTACTATTCCCTCTGCTAAAGAATCTGCCGCGGCTAGAAGGGGGTTAGCATAGTGGCATTAGGAGGGGATTTGGGTTTATTTTAGGGTTGTAAGTATCTTTCTAGTAGCTGGGTTAACCATATACTATGCAGAGTCTGTTATCCATATAATATCTTTAAACGTTATTGGGGAGGCTACTACTACCACTGCTAAATTTAACAGTGTTAAGGTCTATTAGGTTATTCTATAGTGCCAGTACTAAGATATTATTATTAGGTAATACAGGTTAATATCCGCTAGCAATATTTAGCTTAGTAGCATTTAGCTTAGTATAGTGGGCATAGTTTTATAGGTTGTGAGCAAATACGTCCATTTGCTTGCTTTAGCCCTTATAGTTAGCATTATCAATCTTACAGCTAAGGGTAAGGGCTAGGTCCTTTATCTTAGGGGAAGTATTCTTCTTAAGCAAATCCACCATTTATTCCTTAGTCTTATTTGCTTTAATTATTAACTTATTAAGCTCTGCTTTTTAGGACCAGTAGTTATGCTTACCTTAATATAAAGTATCCAACTTATTTTTAGCCGCTTGGGTTATATTTATAGTCTTATAGTGTCTTCTTATATATATAAACATAGACTCTTGGTTAGAAAAGGTCTATTTACTTAGGTTATTTAGGTGTATATATAGCATATTAAGGCCATGTTTAATATAGTTATAGGCCTTATCTGTTAGCATGTCTGACATATAGAGGACTTCATCTATTAGGGTCTTAAAGCACTTTATATCCCTTTAGAAAACGCCTTAGATCTTTGTTTCCTATATTTTAAATTTTTTTTACTTTTTAATTGGTGATCCCTTGCCATTAAATAGGGTTGGATCTTTTACTTTACGCTTTTTTCTATGGGGCTTAGCTAGAAGAGGTAAGCTAGTTGTAGGGTTTATATTCTTATTAGTAATAGCCTGGGTAAGTGTAGCAATCTAAGAGCTTAGGCTTTATATGGTCTTAGTATATACAAAAGCTTGCTGTTTGTATTGTTACGGACAGCTTAAGTACGATGTTACGACTACTTAGAGAAGAGTCGGAGGAAGCTAGTTAGTTAATACAGGCACGGTCTAGGATGGATCCGGTGGAACCATGTAATGAGGAATAGTAGCTGAGGTTACGTAATATAATCTATATAATCTGTGTAATCTATGTAATCTGTACAGAGCGTACAGAGCGCACGTACCTTACGGAGCGAAGGGATTTCTTAGGCGTATAGTTGTGTATTTAAAGGACCATAGTCCCTACCCAGATAGTCCTCTCTTTGTAGTGAATCTTAGAATATAATTGGAGTTAGTTTATTGGGCAACTACTCTACTAGTTATTATTATGTTGTTAATACTGTTCTTACCTATATACCTAGCCTAATAATAGGACCCACTGTAGTTCCTACTATAAGGTTCCGTTACACATTTACTACTAAGGTTACGGTATTAAATAAGATTAAACAATATGCCACCTAAAGCACTAGTCACAACAATATTAACGGCAGCCACAACCTTAGGGCTAGGAGATACCAGTATAGCGGATACGGATTCTTAAGTAGTTACGCAAGGTTAGTTATAGGAAATGGTTAATTACTTATAAGATAATAATAGGATACTTAAAGAACGTATTAATAGAATTAGAGCAGCAAAAATTAAGTTACCTTTAATTAAACGGTTCTTAGGAGATAAGTTAAAGCTTAAGGGATTTCTTACGCAGATGCACTTTAAGGTTATACAGGAAGGAGCGAAGTTAGCAATATTATTAAATTAAGTAGCCTATGCAGGATTGTTCCTGATAGGGAGAGCACTTAAGTGGTTTAAACCGTATCTTACGGAGATGTAGGCCAATGGCATAACAACTAGCAACCAGGATGTACGGTATATATTCGCCAGTTGGAACGGGTTTGTAGAATAACTAACGTAGATATTTAAAGACCTGGAGGCCATAACCACAGCAGAACGAAAGCTTTAGAACTTAGTACAACGCACTTTAGTAATTAAGTATATAACGCAGTTTTAAACACTAGCTATATAGGTTAAGTGGAATAATAGGGCGCTTATAGTATAATATAAGCAAGGACTTAAGGCTAAAGTCTAGGACACAATTATCCTAATAGAAGATGCGGATACTCTAAGAGAGTTAATAAACCAGTTAATAAAGATTAATAATAGGATCTATTAAAGGGAACAAGCCAAGAAAGGGCAAGACAGAGTTCCATAGTTATATAAGGCGCAGAGTACGCAACGGCAGACATAGAGTTAAAAACTATAGAATGGCGCAGAGCTAATGGACCTAAGTGGTACTAAAGAAACCTAAAGATAGGGAAAGAAACCATGGAAACCTAAAGGTTAAGGATTAAGTAATTAAAGGACCTAGGAGTAGAGGCTAAACCAGGGATCTTAGCAGCAGAAGATGTTTAGGCGGACTCTATAGCAAGAAAAATGGTTTAAAGATAGAGCTTGCATAAATTGTGGAAAATAAGGTCATTTTGCTAGAGACTGTAGAGGTGGTTAGAGTAACTATATAGTAAAGGGAACTAGGCCAGTAGATGGCACGTATATATAGAGGGACGACGGTGTACTACGAGGAACAAAAGAGTGTTTAATTAATAGTTTCGCGTTTTATTATAACAACGTATGCTAAATTTATGAGGACGCCAAATCGGATATTAAAGACGATGAGTTTAACATAGGCAAAGCATTTACTAATAACGAGGCAATAAAGGCAGCTTACTAGGAGCATGTAAACCTTAAAGAAGTTAAAACAGAAGCAGAAACTAAGACTATTATAGAACAAGGTTTAGTAACGGATGTTATAATACTATTAGATATAATTTCCATCGCTTTATAAGACGAAAGGAGTAACGTTTAGAAGAAACTAAGTAAGCAGATAACTGCTAGTGCTAGCTTATTACTTAATAAAGGCAAAAGGCCATAGGCTTAAGATTCTTAAGAAGAGATGCAAGAAGCTTAAGATTTTTAAAATAAAATAAGACACACCTAAGGACCCATAATGGACGAAAACCAATGGGAAAGAGCAGTAACTTAGTTTATAGACAAACGAATGAGTATAAAACGCAAGTTTAAAAACTACAAGTTTGGGGAATAAATAAGAATATTAGCAATCCTAGGTAAATGTAGTATTCAGCCTAAAGATTAAACAGTTAATACTAGGATTAAAAAGTAAGATAACTATAAAGATCTAGCTGCAAGACGCAGAAAATAAGAAACTATAGATAAGTTTAAGATAAGAATTATTACATAGTAAGAGCAAAAGCTAGACAAAAGGTCAGCTATACTAGGTTATATAAGGGACAGAGCACCCGTATAAAGAGTTACTAATAGGCCGAGTGTAGGGACACCTAGGGTAAAATGGTTAGATAAACTAGAATAAGAAGAGGATCTAGATATCCTAACTAGATTTAAAGAAAGATATACCAAAGGATGTTGTAATATAGTAATAATAAGGTACTTTCTAATAGATAGACTATACACACTAAACCAGTTATATGGAAAGTGGTATAGGTAATAACACAACGACGAATAGGAAGACTTTTATATATAGCTAGATAAAAAAGCTATCCAAGACTAACCCATTATAGAAAAACGCATAAGTTATATTAAAGGAGTATTAATTATAATATTAAGGAACCTAGAAGAGGGATCTAAGGACTAGAGAAGTAAATAATAAATCTTAGTACCTATAGCAGAGATACTAGTAGTTAGGTTAACCAGGTATAGGTTTAAACTTAAGGATAAAGATAAACTAAGAGTTAACCTAAAATATATAGCGCATTATATACTATTATAGATAGCTTATATGGATAACATGTACAACATATATAGAGCACTAAAAGACAAGAACTGGAAGTACTTAGTAAGGATATATTGGGCACTAGAGGAAAAGTGGTTTAGGAACGCTAAGTATATGCATAGATAGCACCTAGTAGAAGTATAAGGTTAAGGAGACTTAATACTTTAACTAGGAAGATTCCTTACGGAAGAATGCCTAGATGGATAATAGTAGTAGGAGTACCTAGAGAACACTTGTCTATAGTATATAGAGGAAAAGAAATAAACTAAGTATTGGCCTAAGGTAAACTAAGTATAGGTAGGATCTAGCAGCCAATAGTTAGGAAAAGGGGAGGCGTATAAGACTAGAGGGAACTAGTATTAGAGCCTTAAACCCTTAAAGGAATTTAAGGACGGTACCTAAATTTACGAGTTAAATGGCAAGATTAGCAGTTTAAAGTATTAGTAGATAGTAAAGCAACTAGGAACCACATATCACTAAAGGCAGTAGAAAGGATAGGGTTACTATATAGACAGAAGGAACACCTATATCCACTTATAACAATTTTAGGAGATCAGATAGCCTATAAAGGAGGTATTATTAATCTTAAAACAGGACCTATTTAGTTAACTATTAAAGGAAGATAGGTTAGAATATCTTTTAATATCCTACCATTAGAACAGGACGAGGCGATACTAGGAATATCTTAGTTATAGGAGTACAATCTAAAGATCGATTAGGTTATAGGTTAGGTTAATATTAAGGATACTTAATAATATAAGATGCGATAGCAAACCAAGTTAATATGGTACCAAGTTGGAGCGATATATAAAGAGACTAAGTAAAGCTTAAGTTATATACCAAAGAGATACTACAAGTATGGTAAAAAGTTATAGTTACTAGAAAGTAAAAAGCTGTTAGAGCATATAGCATAGGACTATAAGATAGAATTGGAAGAGGAAATAAGTCTAAAGTTCTTTCTAATTTATAAGCTTACTGAAACAGAGTTAGTAGCGCTTAAGGAGTTTATCTAGGAGAACTTACGCAAGGGATATATTAGACTGTTATAGTTATTAATAGGATATCTAGTACTGTTTATCCTAAAGAAAAACAGAAAACTTAGGATGTGTATAGACTATAGATAGTTAAACAGCATTACTAGGAAGAATAGATATCCTTTACCCTTAATTAGCGAAATCTAAGATAGAATAGGCAACGTAAAGATCTTTATAAAGATAGATCTGAGATAGGCGTACCATTAGGTCAGGATTAGGGAAGGCGACGAATAGAAGGCAGCCTTTAGGTCAAAGGAAGGACTATATAAGCTATTAGTTATATAATTTAGGCTTATAAACGTACTAGTAATGTTCTAGAAGCGAATTAATAGTATATTAGGAGAACACCTTAATAAGTTTATTATAGCATACCTTAATATTATTATTATCTACTTAGAGAGTAAGAAAGAATATAGAGAATACGTTAAATGGGTTTTAAAGAGACTATAGGAAGAACAAATGCTAGTAGCAATTAAGAAATGTAAGTTCTTTATAAGGAAAACCAATTTTATAGGATTTATTATTAAACTAGGAAAAATTAGTATGGACCTAAAGAAAGTTAAAACTATAGTAAGTTGGCAAGAACCAGAGAATGTTACGTAGTTAAGGTTGTTTCTAGGGTTTTGTAACTACTACAGGAGGTTTATAGTATAGTAGTTAAAAAGTATTAAGCCATTTATAAGACTAATAAAGAAAGAGGAACTGTGGGTTTAAGGTAGTAAGTAGAAGAAGCTATTCTAGGAACTTAAAGAGTTATTTACCTAAGAGCCAGTCCTTAAGATCTATTAACTAAAGTTAGAAATAGTTATTAAGACAGATACATTAGACTTTATATTAGGAGCATACTTATTATAGAAGCATTAGGACGCATAGCATCCAGTAGTATACTATAGTTAAAAGATAATACTACTAGAGTTAAACTATGACATTTACAACAAGGAGTTGTTAGGTATAGTTACAGCACTTAAGGAATAGAGAGCATTCTTATAAGGCATAGAGAAACTATTTGTGGTTAAGATGGACTATAAGAACCTTATAGGATTCCTAATAACAAAGGAACTCAACTAAAGACAGGTTAGATAGGCGGAAATGCTTATAGAATACCATTTTAAAATTCAGTATACTAAGGGTACAGACAATGCACGAGTAGACGCTCTAAGTAGAAAAGCTAAACTATAAAATAACAAAAAGCTATTAGGAGCTTTATTACAAAAGGATTAAAACGGATTAATTAGGTATAATTATCTAAAGATTATAGCAACTAAGGAAAGTTAGATCTATAAATTACTAGAAAGTAATTGGATATAGAAGATCTAAGAAGCATAGGTAGAGAATCCAGACTTAGAGTAATATAAAAATAGAGAAGCAATGTATATACCTAAGTCTATTACAGAAGAATTTATTAGGGAATTCTATAAGGGAATAATATAAGGACATAACAGAGCTATAGGCTTAGTATTAAGACTTTAAAAGGAGTATATTGTTTAAGGAATCTAGGGACTAGCAAGACAAGTTATAAAGAAATATCTAGATTGCCAAAGGAACAAACCAACAAGGTATAAGCTGTACGGAGGGCTATAACCTGTTAAAATACCAGGAAGACTATAGGAGGTTATATTATAGGACTTTATTGTTAAGTTACTAAAGTTAAAAGATTCTATTACAGGACAAGATTATAATGTGATTTTAGTAATAGTAGATAAGCTAATAAAGTAGGGATACTTTATAGCATGCACTAAAGAGATATTAGTAGAAGACGTCACTAGAATCTATATAAAGGAAGTATTTATAAGACACGGAGCACTAGATAAAATTATATCGGACAGAGATCTAAGATTTATAGTAGTATTTTAGGAAGTGTTTCTAGCAGAATAAGGGGTTCGCGCAGTAATATCCACAGCGTATTATCCGCAAACGGACGGATAAACGGAAAGACTAAACTAGACACTAGAACAGTATCTAAGGTATTATATTAATTACGCATAGAACAATTGGGTATTGTTATTACCAGTTATATAGTTTGCATACAATACAACACCATAAGAAGGAATGGGGACATTACCATTTAAGGCGAATTACGGGTATAAACTAAGAACGTTATTATTACTACGCTAAGCAAAGAAAACGAGTAGTACAGCTAAATAAAGAATGGAGACGTTAATGAATCTTTATGCAGACCTTACAGAAACAGCTAAACTAGTACAAAAACGGATGAAAAGGTACTACAATGCTAAGAGATTTAAGGGACTAGATCTTAAGGAGGGAGATAAAGTATAGCTACTACACAAAAATTTTAAGAGTTGACGATTAAGCAAGAAGTTGGACTACGTTAGACTAGGACCTTTTAAAATTAAGTAAAGAATTTTATTGGTTATGTATAAGTTAAACCTACTAGCTAAAATAAAGATCTACCCTATATAACACGTTGCAATGCTAGAACTAGCACACGGAGGTATTAAGCCACTAGTTTATAAGGCAGACACATATAGAGGATAAGAAGAGGACAAATAGTAAGTTTTGAAGATTATTAGTTACGAGGACGTAGATGACGAAATATAGTATAAAGTAAAGTGGATAGGCTATAGTGAGACTACCTAGGAACCACTAAGCAACCTAGAGAATGCTATAGGAAAGGTACAGGAGTATTAGAAGAAAAAGGGTTAGGCAGTATTAATAAGGAAGGATTGCCAAAGAATGAGTTGCCTAAGGGGGACCTAAGAGGAGCACCTGCTAAGCTACTCGGAGTTGTTTCCCTCTTAGTTAGAAGAAAGACCGATTTTTTATTACTAAGTTCCTATAGACCTTGGCGAACAAGTTTCTATTCCTTGGAATGGACCTTCTTATAAACCTTTTTAAGACGAAGAAGACGCGCTAAGGCAGATAAGTACGCCTTATAAGCAGCACAAGTACGTTAAAGCTTAGCAAGGGAGGCTAAGAGCTTATTATTAAGTTTTGTAGTGGTAGATTAAATATAAGACCCTATAATAAGTTACTTAAGGAACTTGAAGACTACTAAGAGTTATAGGACGCGTATATTTAGCGTTAGAGACAAAGCAAACGTCGCAGGACGACTAAATGTTTGCTTTAGTGCACTCTAAACAAGAGAACGGTTGTTAGGTAGAAGGACTCGCTAGCGTAATACAAACCAACCCCTCTTTTGCACAACAAGAATATAGAGACGGCATTATCTTACCTAGTGACAGTATAGAGGAAACCGTACGCGCACAACAAAGGGTTAAAGAAGAAGAAGAGGCTTTAGGTATAATAAGTAAGGATATTAACTAAATTAATTAAACGGACATTATACCTCTAGTAGACAACTTGGAGATATTAGGAATCTTTAAGGACGAAGATAAAGAGAAGGGAGATAGTATTACGGACAGCTTAAGTACAATGTTACAACTACTTGGAGAAGAGTCGGAGGAAGCTAGTTAGTTAATATAGGCATAGTCTAGGATAGATCTGGTGGAACTATATAACGAGGAATAGTAGCTGAGGTTACGTAATATAATCTATATAATCTGTGTAATCTGTATAATCTGTATAGAGTATACAGAGCGCATGTACCTTACGGAGCGAAGGGATTTCTTAGGTGTATAGTTGTGTATTTAAAGGACCACAGTCCCTACCCAGATAGTTCTCTCTTTGTAGTGAATCTCAGAATATAATTGGAGTTAGTCTATTGGGCAACCACTCCACCAGTTATTATTATGTTGTTAACCTGTTTATACCTATATACCTAGCCCAATAATAGGACCCACCGTAGTTACTGCTATAAGGTTCCGTTACATTTCTAAGGTTCTTACGGCAGTATACCTAGATCTGCTGCCTCTTATGCTCTGAAACACTATGGTGGCGAAGGCACTTAAGGTCCTTAGACTTTACCATTATATAGGGCAAGAGGGGTGTTAAATTAATAAATATTAATAGCAGCGGTGCTGGCTTGTAGGCTTAAGAGTAAGGGGTTAATACAGAGCGCTAAATTGCGCCTAGTAGAGATGGAATTTAAACCACCCCTATAATAATCTATAGATATACATTTACTAGTTAGTTAAACTATAGATTAATAAAGCAGATATATACAGTTAACCTCTATTAAGAATTAAGTAATTCCGTTAAAGAATGGTTGTTCCTAATCCTCTAGGGCAATTAACCTTCTATTAGGCGCCCAAATCAGCTCCAAAAATAGGGTTTCCAACACCATAATTGCTTGCGCTATACCGTTCTTGTATGAGAGAGCTTTAAACGTAACGGCGTATCAAATTTAAACGTAAAGCCTTACACGCCTTATAGTAAAATCAACTGTTCCTGGATATTGACCGGTATACCGTAGATGAACGGTGTACTAAGATAACGTTAAAACGCGGCTTTACTGTAGTAATAATAATTTTATACGCTAAACCATCTGTCCATTTTTCAACATAAACGTAATTATAGATTTTTTTGGCTTTAAAGAACTTTATATTTTATTAAAAATGGCAGTTAAGTATATTAGTAAACTCCTTACTAAGCGGGTTAGTAGTCTACTTAGCAACAATTAGGTCCTTAAGTATATAACTTTAAGTTTTTAGGCGTTTATTATTAGACTTAATTATAATAGGGGCTTGCTAGTCCCAGTATTAGATAACCTAGGCTATACTTACTACCATTTTCGCGTTAGTATATAACTTAGCTTAGGTAAGTTTTGGTATCTTAGGTTTAGTATTTAGATCGCTACTATCTTCCTCCTATATAGCTAGAAGTTCCTTATATTAGCGCCTTTACTCTATCCTTACTTAGTCCTCTATAGCTATAATTATAGCTATTTTAGTATTATTAGGGTCGGTCTATAATATAACTAATTTAAGATAGCTTTTCTTTGGGATAAGCTTTTGCTAGTTAAACTAGAGTGTTAACTTCCCCCTATATATCTAAAACGTTAGAATAACTATACAGAAAAATGCAGCTAGTTCGCCAAATTTCTTATCTACTATTACTTTGGCTAGGTTGGTCTTTGCATTCTTATAGAGACAGTTAAATTCCTTCTTCTTAGCTAGATATTTTCTTCTTTAAGCTTAAGCAGTACTTTAAACTCCGTTCCTTTTAGCTTATCTACTTCTTTCTACTTAGGCCTCTTTAATCCTACTATAATAAACTATATTAGCTATATTAGGTTCCTATTATTAAGCGTGCTAAATATACCCTATATAGTAGGGCTGCGATTATATATAATATAGTACTCCTTAACTATATCCTAAATAAATAATATTAAGACTTTACTGGTTGCGTCTAGGTAGTATTTGTCCTAGAGGATACGCCTAACCTATATTATACTCTTTAATATTTAATATAATCTAGGGGTTTGGCCATTTAGGTGTTTCTATATGCTAGTTTATATAGTAATAAACCCGCATATTAGTTGTATGGTAATATAATTTCGCGTAGTAATTAGAAGGAATTAGGTTAAGTATTTTAGCGCTAATAGTTCTATTATATTAGGGGTAGGGTAATAATTGTTTTTAAACCCAGCTTTACCCTATAGGTAGGTTAGAAAAGTCTTGCTAATCAGATATATATTATTATTATTCTCCTATTATTCCTTATTGGTCCACTTAAGAGCTTTATAAATTTATAGCTATTTATTCTTTTTTAGTTTACTAAATATCTTAACTTTATTATAGCTAAGGGCGAGAATTATAATCTGGGGTAGGTTAGGGCGCTTTATAATTATACTATCTTATAATATTATACTCGCGTTCTTTAAGAATTTTAGCAGGCATAGGGTTGGTATAAGAATAACTAAGTAGCCTTACTATAGGTCTATAGGGTACAGCTTCTTAAAGTTGTCTTTATAGTAGCATATAATTGGCTGCTTTGCTGCTTATAGGTATTTTATATCTAGTAGATATATCTTAAGTAGGTAGCAGGTTACATCCCTAGCAGCTTAGGCCTCTTAAATATCTATTATATTCTAATAATAAAAGTAGTTTATTAGCTATTAAGTAATTATTTATATAGTCTTACCCGCGCTAGGTTTATCTATATAAATACCACCTCCTTTAATCGTCCTCTCCTACTTAAATACCTAAGCTATATATACTACTTTAGAACACACGGGAAAGGAGCTTTTATTGCACCTGGCCTAAAAGACTAAAACTAACCAAAAGATCCCTAAAAAATACCTAGAGAATTCCCCTAAGATGCATGTATCGCAGAGGAGGTATACGTCGAATAACGGTGGTTTGCACTCGCGCGCGACCGCCAGAACTACGCCTAGTAATAGCCCTCCATAATAAAGACGGGCGAATACCACACTATAAAGCAGAAATACCTCTATTAAGAAGGCATCTAATAAAATACAAAGCCTATTAGACGCGTCTAGTATTTAGAATTGTAGGGGAGTAACTATTAGCTATAACGAACTAACACAGCTAGTAGAATGGCTCCTCCAGTCTAGTGAACCTTAGGCGCCCCTTTAGTAAACCCTTAATTAAATCCTCTAACGGCTAAATAAAATTAAAAATAAATAAAACCCCCCTTTACTGGCAAACCGCACCTAGGCCGCCGTAGCTGCGCTTCTATAGCATAGGGAACCTACCCCCCTTAAGACAATAACCAGGCATATAATTATAATATGACTAAATATAGGAAAAGTAGAGGGGCTTAGGGGATAATTAGAAATAGAAGTTCTTATAAAAATCCGCAAAGAGGTCCATAACACTGTTATAGTCTAACACCTTAGGAGCGGAGATATTAGAGTTACCCTAAAGGACTAATAGGCAAAGGAATAAGCCGTAAGGGTAAGGGATAGGCTAGGAGAATATATTGGCATAAAAGTACTTTATGAGGATTACCTAGTTAAAGTCCTAGTGGTTTCTATAAGCCTTAGGGTAAAAAAGGGACGCTAGGTGGATAATATAGCAATTATATAGAAGATAGTAAGATAAACGGTACGCCTTATACTAGGACTTAAGATCACCTAAATCTAATAGCTTTAATAGGAAAAAATAAACTAAGTAAATAATAAGAATAATAAAAGGATATAAGGGTCGCCAGAGACTCGTTAGGGAGACGCCAGTTAAACGCATGGCTCCCTTATTATTAGTATACTTATACTGGGAATGTAAAAACTCCTTATCCAAAAAGGAATAATTATAAATGGCCTTATATATAATATAAGGCTCTACAACTATAGACTATACCTAGAATAATACTATTGCTGCGTATAATGGAGACACACCTAATCTATATACGTAGTATAGGTATGCTGCGGCCACTATATAGGCCACTATAATATAAGATACTGCTTAAATTAAGACTAAATAAAATGCGCAAACTGCCACTAAAGTATATATAAGGCATGGGAAAGAGAAGACTGTATTAAATATAGGAAACGGAAGGTAAGGGCTTAATAGCTGCGGGAATAACTATATGCTAGGTTATACAAATGGAAATAATAGGCGATAAGCTAGGGGGACGTAGGTGCCTTCCTAGCGTTTCCTACCTTTAATACTGGGGGGCTAGGCTAGCTATCCTAAGCCTTAATAGGCTAGAAGCGATGCCGTGTAATATTACTAGACTAAATAGGGATATAAGGGTTATAGGAGATATAAGGGAGAGGATGCCCTGTAGGAAGACCCCTATAGACAGCTATAGTAAGCTTAAGACCAGGATAATTAAAAATTAGACTTAACGTGGCAAATATAATATTCACAGCCAACCTATAAAGGGTATATAGCCGACTAGTAAGATTAGGGGAAGAACTAAAGATAATAATAAATTTAGATATAGAAGCGCTAGTAGGAATATAAGATACGGGAATAGAAAGCTCTATATAAAATAAGTAGCGACTAGGGTGTAGATATAAGAGATAGAAGATCTGAAAATCCTAGAGAAAGTGGAAATAGAAGAAGTAAGGAATAAAGGAGAGATAAAGGACCCTTGCCGGGGGTCCGCTACCTATCTATTATATAGTATAACTGTAACCTTTCACCACACATGCGACCTTACCAAAAGGTAGCGCCATACTTCAAAACTTACGCATACCCATCTTCCCACCAAAAACAATCGATTTTCCAACTTTTAAGACTTAATTCCTACTGCCTAGCGAGCTAGAGGTGGATTTATTTGTCGTTTTACCCCCTTCTCCCCAACAGAAAATTCTTCTTAGGGGTGGTCCTAGCTTATAAGCGAGGCACGGATAGGAACACCAAAACTACTACTACTACCACTACCACCACTACCAAAACCACAAAACCTAGACTTTTCCTAGGTTTTTCTTCTATAGAAAGTAAAAGCCTAATAAAATAGGGGGTGTAGGTGCTTTTCTATATCTCCTTTAGTCAGATTTTCTTTAGTAAGAGGAGGATTGCCTTTAGGGCTTTTCTGCTAGTAAAAGCCTAACAAGTCCTTTTTTTAGTAGTTTTTTCTACTTCTAATAGAAAAAGAAAATAACTATACTAGTCTTTTTTAGCTAGTTTTTCTACTACCTTTAACCTAATCTCCCTAGAAATCTTCTAGTAGGATTAGTAAGGAGA
>Ga0307507_10002390_pt1 | contig 39625 bp, 44 predicted proteins | sample 7_EM_MG_FD_207223 | JGI IMG/M metagenome (GOLD analysis project Ga0307507, IMG submission 207223) | Populus trichocarpa ectomycorrhiza microbial communities from riparian zone in the Pacific Northwest, United States - 7_EM | ecosystem: Host-associated > Plants > Roots > Unclassified | place...
AATAACTAAACATACTGAGTATCAAACGATACTCGAAACCAAACATAAAACATCATGAGTATCAAACTCAATCATAAAACGTACTGAGTATCAAACGATACTCGAAACCAAACATAAAACATCATGAGTATCAAACTCAATCATAAAACGTACTGAGTATCAAACGATACTCGAAACCAAACATAAAACATGTACCGGTTACATGTGATGTCTTCAGTCTCAAAGATGCCCTAGTATCGTCTATTTGGCGGTATGATTCCCACATGTCTGGTGAGTCTTTTGTCTCCGACCGTAGATTGGTCTCCTGCTCTTCTGGTAAGTGGGACTGGTTTCCCTCTATCTTTCCCTGGTCTGTATTCGATTTTGAAATTCTATTGCCTGAGGTCTTGCATCCATCTGGCTTGGCATTCCCTGAGTTCCTTGATCGTCATAAGATTGACCAGGCTCTTGTGGTCAGTGAGAACCTGTACTGGGCTGGGGCTTCCTCTTGTGAATCACTTCTATTGTTGAAATGCTTGAACTGTGGCCAGTGGTTCTTTATCGTGTATATCGTAGTTGCATTCGGCAGTTGACAATGTATTGGATCCACATACCACTGGCCTCCCTTTCCCGTACTTGCATTGTTGTGATAGCATTCCTGAGCAGATGTATTTTGATGCGTCTGTTTCTATCTTAACAAATACAACAGAGTTGCAGTACCAGAGTACTGTTGCCCTGGTGAGTTTCATTCTCAGCTGGTCCAATGCTTATTGTGCTTTGTTTCCCGATCCTTAATCCACGATGCATTCCTTGTTTGTCCTGGCATATAAGGGTCTCCCTTGTGGGCTGTATCCTGCGCTGAATCTTCGGTACGGGTTACAGAATTCTAGGAAAGCTTGAACTACTATTATCTCTGTTGGTGTTGTTCGATCCCCAATAGCTTGGATCTTAACTGTGTCTGTTTTGACATCTTGTTGGGCGATAATGAATCCTAGGTATTCTGTCTGGTTCTTATTGAATATGCATTTGGATACTATGATTTTCATCAGTGAGTATCACATTTCTCTGAGAATGTTGCTGACCCACCTTTGTTGAAAAGGACGTTTTTCCTTCGTCTCCTTCTTTGATTGTAACATTGTTCTAGGTGTCCTTAATGTGCGGCTTGGTAAACTGCATGTCTCCTCCCAGCCTATCCAGGGCTTCGCTGAGGGGCCGTAGTTGATTGCGCTTCTCTTTGTATCTTCGTTGGGTTCTCAGTACTCGGCACATAGTCTGTGTTTGCCCTCCATTTTCCTTAGAACATCATTGGTGATGCCCTTTCTGATTCCAGGTTTCGAATCCATCCTCGATTTTCGTTCGGTTTGCTGGATCGATGGAGCCCCTCCAATTAGTGGTAGCTGGAAGGGTATTTTGTCTTGATTGGTTCCGTCTTTCCTTTCTCCAGTTGAATTCCCAAATCGATGCCTGGTCGATAAGGTGGGAGTGTCTTTATTTCTCCTTTTTTGAATACATCCACCAGGTGATTGTATTCTTGAGGAACCCGGTCTCTGAAGTCTTGTTCTTCATTGTTCTTTTGGTTTTTTATCGCCATGCCAGTGCTGATGTTGATACCTTCTAGCCCAATTTGGTGGTCAATCTCATCACCTCTTAGGATGCCTGGTGTTTCTGCCTTTCGGTAGAATTGTCCACAAGCTCTTGCTGATATTTCATTGATTTCTCGCTGTGGTTTGACATTCTGGCCCCTGACTCCTCGGTCCATGGTGGTGTCAGAACATCCGAATCCCTGATCCCCTCTTTGAGTATCATGCAACTGGGCTACTTCTTGGAGTTCGTCGCTGTCGATCCTCTCAATATTCAGTTCTGCAATTCCGTCTCCTTTTTCCACTTGACATGGTTGGTCTCCTAGGTTAGCCAGGACCACCTTCACTGGACCTCCGTAATCAGCATAGATCACACCTCCATTGGTCATGAGTCGGTGTTTAACTGCTAGACTGCCCCACAGTGAACTTTGGCTATAGCTGTTGTGAGATAATCTGATGCCAATCCCAGTGCCAACACAGGCTTGCCCTCTGGCAGGAATGTGGGTTCCTTCATTTGGTTCAGATTGTATTCTGCCGCTTTGGCTAATCCTTTCCTCAGGAGTCTGGCCTTGGTTGATAGCTTCTTACCTCTGACAGTGTGGTTATTGGCGCTCTGGCCGTTCTTGGCCTGGACTTTCGTGAACCTGGTGATTAGGTTTTGTTCCCAGACTTGGTCTTCGAGTACTGCATACCCCATGGGTGCAAGGTTGAGACACCAATGCTGTACATCATTCGCGGTTGATTATGATCCCTTTGTTCTTACAATTGATTGTTGGGTTGGCTTCTCTTAACCATGGCATCCCAAGGATTAGCTCTTGGTTTTCGAGATTAGCCACTTGGAAGGTTGCCAATTCCCTAGGGCTACCAATGTCCATAGGTACTGTCGTCATATGGGTAATCAGGCCCATAGCCATTGGTTTTCCGTCCGCAAGGTATATAGCGCTTGGCTTTTTTGCTTTGTTCATCTTAATCCGGTGTTTGTTGCGGAGTTCTTTGTCCATGAAGTCTTCCGTTGCTTTTGAGTCAATGAAAGTGTTGCTTGTGATGGACGCCCTTCTGCCGTCTAGTTCTCCCTTGGCTATGATGTGGTCTCTGTCGTGTTCAAGTGGTTCTCTATAGTTGAGTGGCGCGTAGTAGTTTTCCATGATGATGAGTTTTCATACAGGTCTGTCCCTCAGACCCCCTCGTACTGGGGACATTCGGGGTTTCCCCCCTGTTTGGCTTCCTGTTTGACCTCCATCTCCCCGATTGGTTGTTTCGCCTGCCAGGGGGCACATTTCTTCGTTTGTTGCCAGCCCTTGGCTTGTCCCCTAAATGGTTTTTCTTTCATCCTTCTTCGGGCAGTTCCACGCTAAGTGTCCTGGTTGTGCACATTTGACATATAATTGTTCTCTCATTCTCCTTTGGAACTCTTGTCTTGTGATGTGGAATCTAGGTGCTTTTCTGGTGGCGTCCAACTTCAGGAGGTATCGATAGTTCTCATTGCTCTTGTTCTTATGTAACCAGTACGGGTTACTAGTTGGTAGCGACTATTGTTGATACTTAGTATATATTGTGATTGAGTTTGATATTCACGATGTTTTATGTTTGGTTTCGCGTATGGTTTGATACTCACTATGTTTATTTATTGTGTCAGGCTCTCGTTTGATACTTGATATGTTTTATGCACCGTTTCAAGATAACCGTTTTGGAACTCTTTATGGTTATTGTTTACAAGGCTCCAGTCCGCCTGACAAGTGTATTTAAGACCTGCTACTCTCCGGACTTAGAGAGAGCAGACTTCAACAGACAGAGTTTTCAATATACTTGGTTGAACAGTTACTTCTTCCGTTCGCTTTGAGAATCCAATAAGACCAAACATACTTAGCTATTAGGAACTACTTGGTAGTTGCATTATAGTAAGAGGTTTCTTACAACAACTTAGTCTTAGCCTCCGGTACGTTGTCTGTGAGAAACCGCACTTTGGTATAGAGATAGTACCGTTACCCTAACGATTCCCGCTACCACCCAGGAGGCGCCTACACGTATACCCTTGATTCTAATGAGCACTATGGACGAAAACCACTGCTGCGTGATTCTTACCTTACCCCTTGATGGCATAAAGGTGTCTAAAATAGCTATCTGGCTTCCCCGGGGGGTTAAAAGGTTTGGCACCCTACCCAAAATCCCGGAAAAATAGTTTCCACTACCAAAAGACAAAGTTACTATCATTTTTGACTATATTCACCAAGATCACAGCCGAATCCCCATTACAGTACCTGTTATGTTTAAAGACCTTAGTATAGAGCCTGATTTATTGGACCATACACTGGAGGAACATGATTCACCAAATTACCCTTCTCATTCCCTTCACTTACAATCTTCTCCTTTATCTTGATTTCTCTCTTCCCCTCCGTTGGTTTCCAGTCCCTTCACGTCAATAGCAAATCATCAACCACTTACTAAAAGCATTGGCAATACTGATGAACATAATAGAAATGATCAAAGCAATGAGGTGGCGTTACAGTTAATCTCCACCTCTAGCTCGGAGCTCCCTACACTCGAGCAGCTTATAGCAACATCATTAGCAAATCCGGAAATCAATAAACCACAGGATTTAACTCGTGCTCGCTCTACTCCAGCACCTGAACTGTATGCACTTTCCTCTCCCCTCTCTACCATTCCCGATTCCCCTGAATCGCATCCCCTCCCTCCTATTCTACCGCCTATAGTTTGTACATCACAAATACCCTCTCATCGTTCACCCTCTAAGGTTGTACATACATCACTTTTACCCTCCATCCTTCTAAAATTTAATTTATTCTAATCATTTATGAGAATAGCCCCATCGGATTCAAGTTTCAAGTTCCTCACCGCCCCAGTTACAATTGCACTGCTAGGAGATTGCTCAACCTGAACCATGTAGCACGCGAGTCTTACATCCATGAGTGGGCCGAGAGCATGCGCCAAAGCATGTTCGCTCTAGCACTAGGTTAAATAAAACATAGTGCTTCTTTCCATTATTGTCTTGTTTACTCTTTAACCTTCTTTCTCTAGTTTTATATTCTTATTTATGTTCTACACCCGTGGATTGTTCATGATTTGCTCTACTCGGGGGTTTTCATGTCCTTTTTCATTTCTTTTTCTATTCTTTATTTTTCATTTTCATTTTCATCCGGGCCATTCTTCTGTACCCAATGATACCAATGATATTTACAAATAAGTTTATTTCATATAAAACTCTGACGGTTGAGGGACTTTTTAAGTTTTAACAGATTTAAGATTTAAGATTTGGGTTTGGTGGCGGTGGTGGTCGCTATAGTCCGCCGTAAACGTTGTCCTCTAGATTCTCTACTGACTGGGGAGGATATCAATCTCAACGCTGCGGACGCTGGATTCGGCCAAACTCCACTCTTCTGGGCTGCTAGGAACGGGCATGAGGGGGGAGTGCAGTTGCTATTGCAACGAGAGGATATCGATCCCAACACTGTAGACACCGAATATAACCTAACACCATTTGGGAGGGCCGCGGAGAAAGGGCATGAGGGAGTAGTAAAGTTGTCGTTGTAACACGAGGATCCAGATCCTGATTTACCGGGCCCAACGGGGCAAACAGCCCTTAAGGTAGCTGAATCTTGGGAACATGCAGGGATTGTGCATTTACTCTCTCACCTTAAAACCCCCCCCCGGTGTACATCGCACCCGAGCATTCGGACTCACATCACCACTCCCTTCAGCAGCAGCCTCGCAACAGTAAGCTACCCCTCCTACTACTATGGATTGGTATCATAATGATACCCATCGCCAGAGTCACAATCATTAGAAATGTGTCCACCCGATGTCCACCTCCGCCCTGTTTATGCTGAGTGAATGTAGAAATAACGGTACTGCTCTTTGTTCGATACATATAGACCAGCTCGTGCCCCAGTCTGAATAGGAATTAACCTCGGGAGTTCTCTAGTGGATTATGGCCTATAGCCTCTATCTTCTGCTTTTGCTGATTTTAGTTGTTTCTCATCAATATTTTATCTCTCCCTCTCCCCTACCTCTACAGCACAACACCATCTATCTCCTTTGAGTATATGTAGACTCATTTATTTGTTTTCTTCTAAAGTTTATCCTTTTCCCCTAGAATGCACTCTAATAAAAATGTACTGTACCTACACCCTCTCACCTAATGGTGCCAGCCTTGCGCTTTCTAGAGATTTCCGACGGGAATTGGGCTTGGTTGTTTTTTGGTTGGTGGGTTTGTTCTCTTTGTTTACTAGTCGGAAGTGATCTTCAGCAGTTGTATGGCAAGTAACCAATGAGGAGGTTTTGCTAAGTCAGCTCGTTACTGAGTTTCACTTCATTTAGCTAAAGTAGGCTGCAGTGGCGCGCAGGATATGTTCTGAAATTTTGCTGAAATAATTGAAATGTGCAACAGATTCATCGTCGGTGTCAGACTTAGAACAATACCTATCATCTGCAGGACAAATGAAGAATCCAATTTAACCATAACATACCTCCCGCTCCAACACTTTCAATACATATCGTTTAATACTATAACTCGGGAATGAAAATATGAAGAGGAGGATTGGATAAATAGAGGTAGTGGGAGGTTAGTAAGGAAAAAATGACATCAACAGAAAACCTCCCCTTTTGATATAAACAATGATGTAAACAAGACCTGTTTGGACTGTTTGATCCATGAATTATTCACAATACCGTACCAAGTTGAGCCACTTCGCGCTTTACCAAAGGAGGAATGGATAGCGGCATTGCGGTGGTTATAGGATAAGTCCGGTAGTGACATGGAAAAACCTCCCTAATAAAAAAAAAATGTTATGCTATCATACCCACCTATTTCTCTACCCAACCTCCCATTAGATTTCCAGAGTAGTGGGGCCGCATAACCGCATGTTTGCATCAAATGGACTCAACAGACTATGGGGATCCAATAAACAATCTTAACCGCCCCTCCACTAATCATTCCCATCATGAAAACTCCACTATGACAGTTCGGTTAGCAACCACTCTCAATGAGATATCAGGCCACCCGAGGCTGGTTATTCGCCGCCACGGAAAAAAAACGCTCAATGCTGTCGGAGAGGGCTGTTAAGTGCTGTACGGACAAGTGCGGAATGAGAATGCATCAAGTGGCCGAGATGATAATATATTACCGAGGAAATTCTGCGACGCAATTTTTCACACACTCAAGGTGTCCTCACCCTTCCTTTGCCCATCGCAGCCCATCATTCACCCTTCCTTTCCTTATCACGACCCATCACTCACCCTCCATCCACCATCACAATCTATCACCCACCTGCAATAGAACCTTGCCCCAAATGCCAATTTCTCTGACAACTTCTTCATCGCAATCCACTTAATCGCACATGCTGACGAAGTACATAAGATATATCTGCAACAGAGTGAAGGATAGATCTATGCCGGCAAGCATACGGAATAGTACCCCATATCAGGCGAGACTTCTTGCTAATGGAATGGCCTAGCATGAATAGTGGTTTAGAAGCGGGCAGGAATTAGCAGATGTCCATCGAGATGTATAAATTTGTGGAATGGGGGGAGAAGAAAAACAACTACTTCTGCGTCTCAGCCCTCGCATCACCGCTCTGAGAGCTCTCCCGGGCGAACCCAGATTAGCCCTTACTCCGCGCAAGCTATACCGAAGTTATCATGGTGGCAGAAAACTGTCTAGACGCTATATTCTTCTTGCGCCCTCCCTGCTGCCTCCACTTGAACACTATAGGCACCTCACAAAGGATCTACTCCTGGATTAAGGCGCTCATAATTACTTCACAAACGCCACATCTCCAACGGAGCCGCCACCCCCCTCAACCTCATTCTGGCTAGCAGACACAAACGTTATAGCTAGGGGCAACCTCCGTTTCCATGCAATATAATGGCCACATTCCTCCTCGCCCTCAGCCTCCCCATGCCACGCCACATCTTAACACTGGCACACTGGGCCATGAACTGCGCAAAATGAGAAAGAGAAGCAGCAACTCTGCCAATCCCTTCTTCGCGCTTTTTGAATTGGGTGTGGATGCTGTGCACTTCATTCGCGAAGGGAGTATGACCAACGAGGGTGGGAACAGCATGTGCACGTTGCTCGCCGGTTACGAGGAGGGCTGTCTGGGCGGCTAAGGAAACCCTGCCAGCAGTATCCGCGGGCGGGATATCGACCTAGAAAGAGCCGCCAAGTGCAGCATCGAATTCAACCTGTCAGAACTCCCCCCCGACAGCTAAGAGCACCACATCTTCTTGAAAAAGACCCCTCCCCTAACAGCAGAGATAATGGAAGATCTACATCGAATCCTGTTTTTAAAGGATATTATGAACGTCGCTCACCAAGTCATTCTTCACTTCCCACTCCTCTCTTGCAGTGACTAATCTATACTCGACAAGTAGGGACCGCTAGCACGCTGAACTCCCGGCCACTCGCAGAAGGACTTACCAGTCTACCTATTTTCCGAAGGGATACGCATCGCTGGAATCCTGCTACGGTCGTTCATGCTGCCAGGGATGAAAGAGTTACTGGATGGGTGGGGCATGTATGTGGATAAGCGCAGGTTCGAGGACTCGGTTTTGGGTAATTATAGGGAGTGTGGGGGGCGGGGTATAAAGGAAGAAGGGCACGGAGTGGGAAATTGTGGGCGAAGAGGAGGGGCTCTTGTTTCCGCCGCCTAATGAAGGGTTCGATTAGTAGATTGACGGGCTATACACAAGGTGTGAGGTTCCGGTTCGAGCGGTTGGTTGTGATACCAGGTAGGCGGGTCCATCCAATTCAGCCTAATCTAGGGCTCCATCAGGTTCGATCGTCCGTACTTGTCCGCCCTCATTCCTACTCACCCGGAAGAGGGGTAAAAAAAAAGGCAAACCCTGGAGCGACGTCGCGGATAACGAATCGGCTACTATGGACTACACTGATGATGCTAGCAGCATGGAAGCTGTCACTCGCAAGGAGAGCAGATTGGGGCGCGCAACGAAGCATTTTCCATATTGGATAATGTCACTAACATGTCCTGGTGTTTGGTTCTATAGGTTTGATTTCCGATACTCCTGAGATTTTGTGAAAATTGACTTTGAGATATTCTAGCTACGCTTTGGGCCATCGTGATTACGTTTCTCGCTCCAGGGCTGCCCGCCTACGCTTCCACTAGCCGGGGCCAGACGATTGCCTACGGTTCAGATATTGGTACTTGACCTAAACTCTAGGACTATGAGGGAGGTTTTGAGAGGCATATTTGTTAAGGTCTGGGGATCAAGTCCCGATGTCCTCAAACCATTGTTTGTCACTGGATGTGCGGTTACAGCAGTACGGTTTGTATTCCCACTAGCTTTTATGCTTATGTCCCCTTTCATTGCTGGTATCGTCAGCCGGCAAATTGATTGCTAACTGGGCGGAAAAAAAATTAAAATATTATAGGCCGAACTCACGCCTTAGGTCCCGTCTTGAAAACACCATGGATTGGCTCGCTCTTGCAACAAGATCTTTTGGAGTCGTGTCTCTGATTTTACTCGCGGTGTTTGATACCCAGCGGCATCCTTCCCTCCACAAACCTTTCTTGCCCCTGTTCATACTTGGTAGCAACTCACCGAATCCTTAGTTCTATAAACCTCTCAGAACAAATCTAACTATCCAAGGCTATAGCTGTCGTTTTCTCCGCTAACTCACAACAGCCGAGCACCGGCGCCTTCGGATGACCCACATCGAACACCTAGTCCCGGGGAAAGGTTACCGGATCAAGACCAGTATTACCACCCTATCATACCCTTACTAAGCCTTTCTCCCATACGATACTAACTAGGTTTAGGTCTGTCGGCTTTAGAACCACAATATAATTGCGCGAAGCAGATGTAGCAGCAGTTCTTGAACAGTGTATGTTTTTAATACCTGACTACACTATGCAGAGCAAAGCTAACGTAGTATCCCAGTGACTCCCTTCTTATTCACCTTCTATGTCATCTCCTTCTACGACCTCCGACCAAAAGCGCGAACGAAGGAGGAGATCCAGCAGGAGGCCCAGCGTGAAACGCAGAGAATCCCCCCCGGCTAAGGCTTAAACCCACACCGGGGATACCAAGGCCAAGCAAACGATAACGCTTCAAGAGTACCGGATTTCTAAAACCACTTTATTCCCTTCAATAGGTTCGCTACCACAGACTATTCAACATCGTACAAGTGAATAATACTACACACCATACATACTACCAGGACAAACACGACTTAGCAAGGTTTTTCCCTTTGCTTGCCTTACAGGAGCGTTGAAATTTTGCTTTAATTTTGCTTTACTCTTGGGATCTGGTCGCCTTTTTGCGTCGCGCAAAATCCATTATAAGTTTTTAAGTCCTTTTTTTTTGAATTCATAAATACGGTTTCGCATGGGGGGCTTTGCTGGGTTTGGTTATATTTACTGGGCTATCGGGTAATTTTGGGGCGTTGAATTAGGAAAGGTATTATAGAATAGATGGTTGTGGTGTCAAGGCAGGAGAAGTTTTTGAGGGGGGGAAAGTCAATGTCTCATGAACACTAGAAAATATGCATAGTATTTTTAGCGCTGTAGGTTATTTTGTTTTTTCAAGTTCGTAATAGTTGAGGGTTTATGATCATCATTATGATAATTCATTGGTTTAGAGTCGGCCTCGTGGTGGGGTAAGTAATAAGCTACATACCTAAGTGTTACAGTATTAAAGAAGACGGAGAGGCCGGAAGCTAAGTTTTGATAATCGGAGCATCGGCGGTACAGGAATAGAGGGTGCCAGTACCAGGTGTCGTAGGGATTAACTACTCTGCAAAGAAGGCCTCCTATAGGGGTATCATAGTAGAAAACACATTATCACCAATGACCAACCGCACCATAGAAATCCTGTAATATTACAAGAAAACCTTCCAGAATTATTATTATATCAACCCTGTTCGTCCATTCGCTCATATGATACTAGCTATTACACACTAACCACCACAGCCTGCTGGGCCCTACCTTGGCATTGCAGCGGGAATATATGAAGTGAGAATGAGAATGGGAGAGGGCGTTTGCCTATCAAGAGTAGTAGTGGCAGAAGGTTTCTGGGCCAATTTTGCTTATGTAAAATCACCGAGAATTGAGGGAGGGGCTTCTCATACATATATTATCCGGGCATGAGTCCAAACCTTTTGTTGTATATTTTTATATTGTTTTTTTTCTCTACACTTTGGGATTTGCTATTGGAAACCGTTTCCCGAAATTGTGATCAGTGTGAAACTAGTGACGCAATCTATGTAAGGTTGTGGGTGCCTAAGTGCCGCTCCCACCCCGTAAATAATTGGGTAAGACCAGTTTGGTCATCCTAGGCGACCTCTAGAAAGTCCCGCTCATGCAAGAGGACCTTAAAGCCTTCGCTATATATGTGCGGTGCGAGGGAGGGGAGAGTTGCAAAAGTAAGGGGTAGATCAATTCTGGTCAGTTCCAATACTAATAGCCACTCGACTAGAAGCCAGGGGGTAATGGGGTTGGTCACCTCCGGGATTGGTACTTTGGGGAAATGGATTTGGAGTGGTTTTTAATCTGGTTTGTCGGGGGCGTGGGGCTTTTGCGCATTCATAAACTTGTTTTTATTCTTCAGGTATAGGAAATGCGATCATTGAATTGTCCCTGAAACTTTCCCCCCCCCTTTCATGAATAATACGTCTGCGCAATTCCACATTACCAGCTATCCTATGATTTAAAGAGACGGGGGCAGGTCTTGATAGGGATCCTACCAATGATCATTCCTACATAATTCGCTAACCAAACTTAGTCTTACACCCCGAGATGTCGTTATCCCTCTTATAAATTAATCCAACCTTCATTACAAAAAATCAAAACAGAACCTCACTAATTCATGATTGGACAGGCTCGCAGAATAATACTACGGCTAAGCTTCTCGGCTATTCCACCCCACAAGATCTGCATCTTGGACGGAGTGAGCTTGAACTCCAACCCAGACAACGCTCTTTCTGAAATCATGGTTATTCGTGTAGGAGGCAGACGGGAAGGTCGATTTACACGATATCTCCTGGGAATTGGTATAGAGGGCCAGGATTGAGAAGCAGTTTTCGCAGCCTACTGTAGCATATGTTAGTAATAGTCCGGTTGACAGTGCCCTGAGGAAATAGAACTTGCAAGTCACGCTGCAGACGAAGTCCTCATATACTGGCGTGACGAGGAATTGCGCTGTTTTCTATTCGTGCCACCCCCCGATGAAGTTCCCCTTGCTAGGCTGGGTTTCGACGAATCGGATGCAAACGGTGAGGTGAGGTGGAGGACGGCATGGACGAGGCGCAGAAGATGTGGGAGGATATGAAGGTGAGGAAGTAGGGCTTTGAGGGTGAGGGGAGCATTGGGTGGGTGAAGGTTTCTACCGATGCCAACCGGAATGGCAGAGTCAGAGTTTGAGGGACGGGTAGCAGTGGTGGAAGCAATAATATAGTCAGGTTTAGGGATGTTAGGTGGACTGGCCTTGGGCTATGGGGGGTTGAGAGTTTTTTTTGTATTTTTATTCACCTCTAGTTGTATCTGTTGAGAGGGGCAGAGCTATCTGGCCAGACACCAGATAGAATTGTTGGCTTCCGTGGGTTGGTAAGGAGGTGTCGCGCTTTGCCTTTATGAAGTGGGTTGGAGATGTACACGTATTCCTCATGGGTTACTGCCGGCTTCCCTGGATTCTCAGGGGAGGCAAGGAGTTTGATTGGCAGTGCGGGTGAGGGGTGCCAGCTTGAATATTCCTTGTAGCGGTGCACTCTTGCGTTTTTGGAAATAGAGTGGTGCTGGGGGTGGCTGCTGTGCTGGCACGTGAGTGATACTGTCAGCAGGGGGGCTTCATTTGCCCCGAGGTCGGCTTGGATTGAGTTGATTTGTTTCTTGACAATGGACCAGTTTCCGGTTGGATCTCTAGCGTTAATGTGGGTTGCAGTATGATTGTGTGGGGTTTCCTGGATCGAACTTTGGTGAAGAGGCTGCATTTGCACCGGGGGCGAGGGGGGTGTATTCGGTTTCACCGATCAGCGAATCTCCTACACAGCATAGACCGATGACGACGTTCTGGGCTTCACCAAGATAAACCCCCGTTCTTAGCATTGATGCAATCAATTCCACCGTGATACGAATTTTCTCGCTGTGACTGTATTTGCTATTAGGCCTTGGGCCGGACGTGCTCAACGGAAAACACCACCCAGAAGACTCCACCTCGTTCCTGGGTCAGAGCGCACGGGTCCAATACCTAGGATGTGAATCTGCATCTGTCGCATGAACAGCTCCGGGAGTAAACCCATAGGCCCATCATCAACCTGAGAAGTCAGCAAGAATAAATGAACACTTCTATCTCCTCGCGAATATCTTGTCGAGCCTGAAGGGATCACCTTCACTTCTCTAATAGCGGCCGTCACTGATTCATTGACGTTGCGGGGCGACGGCAGTGTGCTCCTCTGCGGGCAGTGGGAGACATAATATCTCCTAGCAGCCGTTGTCTCGCTACACTTCCTGAGGAAATGAGAGTGCCCACGTTATTCGGTATAGAGCATTGAGGGGTCATTACCGCAACTCTGCCCCTCGAACTTTCTATCGACTGTACGATTAGATTCGTCTACGACTTCAGGTGAGAAAAGGATGAACGGGAGGTATACGGACTACCTTTGTTAGAAATTGCGGCAAAGTAGATCGGAATGAGACTCACGATAGATCCATCGAGATACCAGTATTCAGACCAACACCCTATGGCTACCCAGCGTATCCTGTACCACTGCTAACTTTCCCCTGAATCTCAGCCGACATCTGAACTCATTCTGTTCCCCAGATTAACTACTGTGTATGGGAAGAGTATCCTATTCGGGGGTAATCACCAGGTCAAGGATCAAGGTCTGTGGTGCATAAGGGGAAATTAGTGGACGAAATGTTGGAGTAAAAAAAAATTACTTGTATTCTGTAGGAAACTGCAACTCTAATTTTTAAGAGGTTCCCAGAAATCGTACTTAGAGTGAAGCTAGTGACGCAATCTATGTAGCGCTGTGGGTGTCCCGGTACCGACCCGGCGTGATGCGAGTTATATATATAAGTTGCGTATTGCTCGCTTCTTAGGGAGTGCTTCCACCACCACTACCAATATCCGGAGAACGCATCCGTCATCCATTTTCACTATCCATTCCTTCTTCCAACGAACATGTCTTCTCGCCGTAAGAGTACCTTTTCACTTGATCCTGCTTTAATTACAGGCTAATAGAATAATGGAATTGAAGAACTGGTCCTCGAGGTTGGCGCAGCCATATCAACAATTGCCTGCACTGGGATCGTTATCTGGTCGGGCGAAAGCAACCAGTTTGATAATCCTCCTATTAAAATAATATGAAAAGAAAACTAAAGGAAAACATAGGAAAAGTTTCACCGAAAAATTGGAATCTTCCGACCAAACAATTGACGAAAAGATTCTTCGTACCCAGGGAAATCTTGGGAAAAGGATCGATCAAACCTCGCAAACTCTCGAGAGAAATATAGATGAAAATAAGCAAGGGCTTTTGAGGGGAATAAACCAAGTGAAGGAGATCGCCTCCGGAGCGCCGTTGATCGTACTCGACAATCCAAGAAAATACACGATAATGCAAGCAAGACTTCAAGCCTTTGGCGCCTGTGCTAGAGGCGATAACGGGGAGAGCCGCTGAAGGGTAAGGAAAATATCACTTCTTGTCTGTTCCAATTACTAAAAGTAAATTGTGTAGTTGTCGGGGGGTAAAGGGGTTGGTCGCCAGCGCTTTTGCTAGTATGTGGAAATAGATTGGGGGAGGTTTTTAATGTGGCTTGTCGGGGGCATGGGGTTGGCGTATTGGTAGAATGGTGTTTATTCTTTTATTAGAGGAAATGCGATGATTGAATTGTCCTTGAAACTTCTTTGTCGCACGTGAGTCTTACTATTAGCAGGGGGGTTGCATATGCCCCTAGGTTGGCTTGGATTGAGTTGATTTGTAGCTCCACGGTGGACACGTCGCTAGTTGGATCTCAGCGTTGATGTGGGTGAAAGCAAGGGCTTTTCTGTTTCCTGGAGGAAATTTGATGAGGAGACTTCATTTTTCACACGGGACGAGGAAGCGGTATTCGGTTTCACCGATCACCTCTCCAATTCGCGAATCTCCTGCACTGCATAGACGGATGACGATATTCTAGGCTTCACTAAGATATACCCCCGGTCTTAGCGTTGATACAATCTCTTCCACTGTGATAGGAATTTGCTTGCTGCGACTGTCTTGCTGTCAGGTCTTGGGCCGGAAGTGCGGAACGCAAGACCCGATTTCGTTCCTGGGCTAGGACACGGGTTCAAGGATTTGAATCTACATCTGTCGCATCAACACCTCCGGGAGTAAATATATAGCTCGGTCATCTAGTTGAGAAGTCAGCAATAATAAATGAACACTTCGATCTGCCCGTTGATATCTTGTCGGGTCTGAAGTTATTGCCTTCAATTTTCTAATTGTGGCCATTTCTGCTTTTTTGACGTTGCGGGACGATGGCGGGATGATCGTCTGTGGGAGAGAGACATAATATCGTCTAGCAGCCGTTGTCTTGCTATGTTTCCTGAGGAATTGAGAGTGTACATGTTATTCGTTCTAGGGCATGGAGAGTGTTTTGATCCATCCTGGTCATCCAGTCGCCACACATCACCTCTTGCGAAATTCTCCGGGAGACCACCGCCCACTTGCTTTCCCGCGTCACCTGTGGGATCTGGTTAGGTGAGAGAAATTTCGAGCGGCATAGCGTATGTGAGAACGGATTTCGTGGAAGATATGCTATTGATTCTCTCTCGCTTTTTGGAGTTGGCGCGCTTGACCACAGTCTGGCCGGGGGTGCAGTTATTCCCTTGGGATAAATATATGGCTATCTGTCGCCATCCTCTTGGCGAGACTTTGTTCGGGCAGTCTCTTCGAGAACACAATTCACTGTTCTCAATCCTCTCTGCTCAAGCCTCCGCCTCGCCAACTTGTCATACTTCGCTCTAGTGCTTGCTCCCCATCGCAAGAATGTATTCTTCCTATGCTTATCCCTCGTAAATTGGTCGTCAGAGTAAAGCAGAAAACAAGCATTGTCTCCGGTGTGACTCTAAGAATCGTGCGACTCGTGCCCTTCTCATTTATCGAGCTTCATTAGAACAGAGGTATCACATAAATGGGGATCAGCTTCGTCGCTGTGGTTTGATACACTCACCGTTTGCCTTGTAGCAGGCGGCTATGGCCAGGACATCCTCGTTCCAAGAGTGCTCGATCCTGCCCTCTTTCCGGCAGGGGTTCCGAGCAATGTTTGAATCTCCGTCCCAATCAGGTTTACCTTTATATAAATCCTGGCCCAACACACCCGCAGCAGAACTACGACTCGGTGGGTCGTTCATTCCGAGAAACCGCCTCTTAGATTCTCTGTCCTTTTCATTCCCTTCCTCTCCGCCTCTACCTCTTTTACAGAAGGGTATTGAGTGCGATCTTTTAACCTTGATGTGTGGGGGTCGGGGTTGAGAAAAGACATTTCACGATATGACGACGAGGCAATTGAACAAACCTGTGACGCTAGGACTCGCGAGACCTAATGTACGAGATGCTATTATACAAAAATATTTGTAATAGTAAAACAACGCTTGGGAGGGATTCATTGTGCCCCTTGATATAGAGATTCCCGACCATAGCGATAAATTGAGACAGTAAAGGCGAAAGGGAAGAACAAAAGGAAACCCTGGATAATAGTAGATTACTAATAGTCAGGAACTGATGGTTAGCCTGCAGCTTGCAGAAACTAAGCGAGAGTAAGATAGATTAGAGAAAAACGGCAAAATTTAATCAGGGAACGTAGTATAATATCTCTTCTCTACGAAAAAAACTCGTTCTCTACCCTTCATCCCAATCAAAGTTTCAGAATTGAATTAGCCACTTGATAAACCTCAGTCAAAGTAGCGCCGCGCTCTCTCCACTCATAAGACACTTAACCCCCCTTCACTACAGGCCATCTAGCTCCACGAAATGAATTTGGTATACCCCCATTAGCGCCACCTAACACAGCGTTACAATATAATAACCAGCCCAAAACGCACCACCCCATCTCCCTTCTCCACTTGACTCGCCTGAACAGCCATCCGTACCTTTTCCTCCCAGCTAGCCTCCCAACCTCGATCTTACTCTCGTCGATCACTGCCGCGGATCCCTGGCACGGATGAGCACGGGGTCCTTGCGTGCGGTCGTGATCAGGTGCGGAGACAGGATTCTAGGCATTCTAGTTAGGATGGCTTCGTGATTGTTGCGCTTTGACTTTTTGGTGGGGCGCGGGGTGAAGAGGAGGAGGTCGGAGAGCATGTCTTTGGAGTCGGAATGATCTTCGGAATTTGTGGTGATGGGGGAGGAGGATGGGGAGCGCTGATCGGCCCCGAGGCCTTTGTTTAGGTCCGCCCCGCCATCATTGGTAGCCGGTGCACTCTAGATGATGACGGCAGTGATCGTGCGCTTGGTCAGGCGAGGTTGAGCACCCGGCAAGGACGGCTTTTTTCTTGACGTCTTGGATAATGCCAGTCTTGGGCCTTGTATTGAAGTGCCACGGCATCGGGTTTGCTTGTTTTGTGTTGGTTGGTTTGCTCTGTTCGTTCGCTCGTGCAGGCTTGGTATTGTGCAGTTGTATGATCCAAGTACCATAGCCGATGTAAAAAATAAAAGGTTACCCTCTTGCCCCGGGGACTGCAGGGCCTCATGTTGGCCACTTCGTCCGTGCGCAAAAGCTTAACTCAACCCCCCATTATGCGGTGTCCCTGAATCCGAAGCGCCAACAACCACATCACCAGGATTCCCCGTGGAGCCTTCTCTCGGCTTTTCACTGCACGGAAGCACAACCTCTCGTAGAATGGCTCCCCCCCATTCCTTCCCCCTTAACCCGCCCTCACTATCTCCTGCCGCACAATCCTGAAACAGACTTCCCCCTAGGTCTATACAGCTCGGTCTCTGCAACATCGCACAGTACCTGACACTGCGTACTCTTCCCCCGCCGAGGACCCTACGCATCTTCCCGTTGGCGATTGAGCTCCCGGAATGGTACCCGGACAGCCCACTGCGGATCGAATTCTCCCCCGATATTTGACACCCAATGCTTAATAATGGGCTGTTCCAGTGGTGGAGTTGGTGGGCGCGTAGGGAGGGGTAGGGTACCGTGGAGGTGTTAAGGGTTGCCGGGGGTTGGTTTGGTGGTGTTTTGATGAAGGAGGTTGAGGGTTGGAAGGCTGGCTGGGAGGGAGAGGTAGGAAAGGTTGGAAGGCAAGCCATGTGGAGTGGGTGATGGGGTAGTGCGTTCTGATCTAATTATTGTAGCGCTGTATAGGGTAGTGCTGATGGGCGTGTTGCGCCGTGTTCTAGATTCGTTTCGTAGAGTTAGATGAGCCCGTAGAGAAGAGGGTTAAATACTTCCTATGGAGCCCTATAGCACGTAGCTCTTCTGCGGGTGCATTCGGCAAGGATAGGGATAAAAGCAAACCTGATGCGGACGCAGATTTCAATGATACCCGGAACCCCATCGACGGAAATGGTGCCAGATCATGCCCTAATGGAACGAGTATCGCCTGGCTCCAATGGCCTACTGCAAGATAAACGGCTAGTGTCCCGAACTAGTGCAACGAAGCTGATCCCCATCTTCGCGAAAGTTCCGTCCTGATGGAGCCCAATAATTAGGAAGGGTACGAGTGCCACGATTCCTCTAGCCACACCAGAGAAGATGCTTGTTTACGACGGGGTGTTGGTCTGGATGTTGGTGCTGTGATAGATTTATGGTGAGTGCTATGTCTATCTGCTGGGCAATTTCTTAGAAAGGTAATCAGTATACCTCCCGTTCGTCCTTTTCGAGTATGAAGCTGGGGGCGAAACGAATGGGGGAGTCGATGGAAAGCATGAGGGTAGAGTTGCGGTAATGACCTCTCTATGCGCTATGCCAAATAACATGTACGCTCTCAATGCCTCAGAGATCGTACCAGTACAACAGCTGCTAGAATATATTATACCTCTCTCTCCCCGCAGACGAGCATCCCGCCATCGTCTCGCAACGTTAAGGAAGCAGTAATGGACGCAATTCGAAAATTGAAGGCAATAACCTAAGACCGAAGATAGGGTATTCCGTTCCGCACTTCCGGCCCAAGACCTGATAGCAAGACAGTCGCAGCAAGCAAATTCTTATCACAGTGGAAGAGATTGTATCAACGCTAATACCGGGGGTGTATCTTAGTGAAGCCCAGAACGTCGTCATCCGTCTATGCAGTGCAAGAGATTCGCGAATTGGAGAGGTGATTGGCCCAACCAAGTACCCCTGCCTCGTCCCGTGTGAAAAACGAAGTCTCCTAATCAAATTTGATTCAGGAAACCCCACAGCCCCTGCTGTCACCCAGATCAACGGTGAAATCTTGCCAGCGACGTGGCCACTGTCGAGCAACAAAGCAACTCAATCCAAGCCAACCTAGGGGCGTATGAAACCCCCTTGCTAACAGTAACACTCACGTACGAAAGCAAAAGTTTCAGGGACAATTCAATCATCGCATTTCCTCTACCTAAAATGATAAAACCATTCTACCAATGCGCCAACCCCATGCCCCCGAAAAGCCCGATGAAAAACCTCCCCCAATCCAGTTCCACAAGCAGCCTACCACCCAGGCCGCCAACCCCATTACCCCTTGACACCTACTCAAGTCACTATTAGCAATTGAAACCGACAAGTGATATACCCCTTACCCTTTAAGCAACTCGCCCCTCCACCGCTAGTAATGCATGCAGCGTAGGCTTTAAGACACTCTTGCATGAGAGAAACCTTCTTTGGGTCATCTAGTATGACCAAGGGGGCACCAGCGGCGATGGTCTGTGCGTGGTTTATCCCGCGACCGAGCTCCTGCTTAGTTTTTTCGATCTTTTGCTCCAGGGTTTTCTCAATTTGACCGATTTTTTGCTCTAGAGTTTCCTCGGTTTCATCAATTCTTTGCCCAATTTTTCTTTCGGAAGTTTCAATCTGGGCTGCCATATTGTTCCTATGTTTTTCTTTAGTTTCATTTTGGTTATTTCTTGGTATTATATGGAGGGGTTCAGACTGGGTGCTCTTGTTGAACCAAAAGATTGTTCCCAAGCAAACAATGGAGGATGCCGGTAGGCCAAACTCGCGGAACAGTTCTTGAATAAAATCCTTGTATCAGCCAGTGATTCAAAGAGAATTAATTAAAAGGGAAGTCTTACGGCGATAAGACATGTTTATTGGGTGTAGTTAGGGGGAAACAAATATTGGTTCAGAAATTGAAGGGAAGATTTGTTCTTGGGATCTTAGAGGTGTTGAAAGAACGCCCTGAGAAGCGAGCGATTCCCAAACTTTTATACAGGGTAACACACATCACGTGGTGTCGGTACGGGGACACCCTCAGCGCCCCCCAGATTATGTCACTAGTTTTACCCTGATCATAACTTCTTATCCACAAGGAACTTCAAATGGGTGCATAAGCCTTAGCTCACATCATTGCAGGGAGGTTAGAAGATTCTATTAGTATAACCACAGGAATATTCTCCTTCAACATATATCTGTCATTCGAACCGATCCCCCTAGCTAATTTAACTATCCGGATTTTGGCAAAGATATTGTGATAAGAGCCGAGTAGTCTACCCTTTACACACCGTCACTAGCATATGCCGTTGCTCATGTGCTTAAACTTAAACCGCTTGTTCTTAGCAAGACTACATCAATCTCTACAATGGCGGTTCCGAGAGCTTTCGCCCGCTCTTAGTTTGGCCCCGTTGAGACTCCTTCTTGTCGGATATGCTTCTTACTACTAGGAAAAACATATGAAAAGAGAGAGGACGGGGAGTGTGAATCCGGCGGCACTGAGGCTTCTGGTTCAATTTGGACAACACATATCCTCCCAGCTGCTCTTGCTACTTTATCATGGGGACAGAGGTTGATGAGAACCTTGCTTTGATAGGAGAGGAGGCCCTCGGCGTTTTATTGGGCTCTATGGGGGGGATTTCTCGGAATGGTGGAAATAATTTCTACGTGATTGGCGATGGGGGAATGGAATATTAACGGAAGCGAAAAAGCGGGTAGAACAGCGCTCGCGTGGGTGGCTATAGGAGGTCATGAAGATGTCATAAAGATTCTATTACAGCGGACGAATGCTAAGGTCGATACAACGGACACCCAGTATGGCCGGACACCACTCTCGTTGGAGTAGTAAAGTTACTATCGGAACAAGATGATACAAATTCTGACATCCCAGATTTTAACGGCGGAACAGCTCTCAAATTAGGTGCGTCTCGTGGACATACAGATGTTGAGGAGCCACTCACACCACCTAAACCCTCATTTCCCCTCGCTGTCAATATAGACGAAGTCCCAAAATGCCCCTCACCCACTCCCTCTGACTTACTTCCAAACTCCACTCAACCTATCCCCACAACTTCCCTTCACCTACAAAACTCTTTCCCTCAATATCTCACCTTCCTCCGAATTGCCATTGCCTCCTTTATGACTATTTCCTCTTTGATTTTTTTCCTCTATTTTCTCGCTATCACTCCCTCCTAATAAGCCAATATATTACTATTATTGGGTTTTGTTAGGATTGATGATCACTGTATTATACATGCAGAGTTGGAGATGCCGAAAGACTTTGGATCCGGGTTAGATACGATATATAAACTTTGGTTTAGGGGCGAGCGGAGGTAGAAATTAATGTATAGAGTCCTATGCTAGGCTATGGTGCATAGCTTTGTAGTTCCCTATTTTTATTTGCTGTTTTCAGCTAAGATATGAAGAATATAGGCAATGTGGGCGAGGGTAACAGTTAACGCCAAAGGAATATCTTGCAAACTGAAATTTCAATGGGATGAGGGAGCAGTAAATTTGCTATTGGGAAGACAGGATATCAATCCAAATATTGCCGTACACCGCTCTTGCAGGCTGCGGAACACGTGCACAAGGGAATAGTAAAGCAGCTATTCGGACGAAGCGATGTTAGTCCTGACACTACAGGCACTAAACATGGCCTATTACTACTCTTGTGGGCCATAGAGCGCGGGCATGCGAGAGTAGTAAAGTTGCTATTGAAACACGGAAATCTGGATCCTGATATATACCTGGCCCAACTGGCTAATCAACCCTTGAGGCAGCTGAATCCCAGAAACATGCAGAGATTGTCCATTTATTCTCAACTTAAACTCTCCTCCAAACCTCTGGGTAACCCTCACCCGAGCTGTCTAACCTAGATCAATGCTCCCTTCACCAGCAGCCTCCCTCGGATAATCTAGGCTACCTCTTACTATGGATTAGTATCGTGTTGATACCCGTCGCCACAGTCGCGATCATTATATGTGCGTCCACCTCGGCCTTAATATTCATGATGAGTGGATGTAGGCAAAACAGTACTTGTTTTTGTTGGATAAATATAGGCTCGTGCGCCAGCCTAAAGGGAAATTGGCCTTGGGAGCTCCCTGGTGGAATATTACGCATAATCTCTATCTTCTGCCTTTTCTTCTTTCAGTTCTTTCTTACCAATCTTCTATCTCTCCTCCCCTCCTAATTGTATCCCAAAACACGGTCTGCCTCCCTTGGCTATCAGGCTCATGTATTTGACTCTCCTCTCGAGATTGCCTCCCTTTCCCTAGAATGCATAATGATAAAAGATGTACCATATCTACGCCCTCTCACCCCAGGGTGCCAGTCATGCACTTTCCATTAAGGTTTGACCGCATCGGGCTTGGTTGATTGTAGGCTAGTTGACTTGTTCCGTGTATTTACCCGTCCGGAAGTGATCCTTAGCAGTTGTATGACACAGGTAACGAATGGGGAGATTTTGCCGAGTCAGTTCGCTTGTCAACTAGATGCCGTGGCGCGCAGGATATGTTCTAGAATTTTGTTATAAAGTAATTGAACTGTGCAACCTATTCATCGTCAGTGTCAGATATGGAACAATAGCTATCATCTGCAGGGCAAACGAAAAATCGAATTGTACAACAATATGCAGTTCTCTCCAAGACCTTCAAAATATACCGTTTAATACTACAACGCGGTAATGCGAATATGGAGAAGTGGATTGAATAAATAAATGTAGTCGTGGGACCGATTTCTGGTGCTAGGCTATTCACTTAACGTCAGAGAAAATTGAGGGATGGGCTTCGCATACATATATTATGTGCGTATGTGTAGACAACTTTGGTTTTCTTTTACTTCTACACTTTAGACTTTCAGTATTGAAAACTCTTTCCCGACATCGTGATGACTGAAGCAAGTGACTCAATCTATGTAGGGCTGTAGCTGCCCGGGTCCCGCTTCCACCCCCTATATTGGATGGGTAAGGCTCGCTTGGCAGGAACATCTGCTACCACCACTCACATCCGGCCTATCATACAAATTCACCATTTATTTTCACCATTAAACCCTGCTCCCCGCTTACAACGAACGAGAAAAATGTCTTATCTCAGTAAGAATATTCTTTCAATTTATCCTTGTTGAATCACAGGCTGATACAGGATCTTATTCAAGAACTGTTTCGCGAGTTTGGGGCACCGGTTGCAGTAGTTGTTACTTCAGGTATCACCGTTTGGACCAACATGAGAACTCAGTCTGTCATTCCTAATCTAAGAAATATTGCCCCAGATACTAAATGGATACATAGGAAAACTCTGGCCACCAAAGTTGAAACGTCCGAAAAAATCCTTGACAAAAATATTGATCAAACCGAAAAATCCCTTGAACAAATGATCTCTCAATCTGAGAACCGTCTTCAGCAACAGCTAGAACATGTGCAACAGGACGTCGGCAATGGGATAAACCAAGCCCAAGCACTTGCCGCTGGAGCTGCTTTGATAATCGTCCAAGATCCAAAAAAACTTCCTAAGATGCAAGAAAGACTGAAGGTTTTCGCTGCCTGTGTCAGGGGCGATGGGGGGGAGAGCTGCTTGGAAGGTAAGCAGTAGTTAATCAATTCTCCTTGGTTCCGAATACTAATAGTGACTTGAGTAGGACTCAGGGCATAATGGGGTTTGTCGCCAGAGCCATTGGATGTGTCTGGAACTTGATTTGGGCGGTTTTTGGTCAGGCATGTTTGGGGTGTGGGGGTCGGCCATTGGTAGAATTGTTTTTATTCTTTTATTAGAGCAAATGGGATCGTTGAATTCTCCCTGAAAGGGTTTCTCCCCCCCTTGGTAAACGGTACCTCTGTGCAATTTCATACTCCCATCTATCCTATGATTTAAAGAGATGGGACAGGCCTTGTCGAACAGGATCCCGCCAATGATCAGTCCCTCGCCGACTTGTCATATTTCGCCCTAGTGCTTGCTGCCTGTCACAAGAATGTCTTCTTCCTATGCTTATCCCCCTCAGATTGATCGTCGGAGTAAGGCAGTGAATAAGCATCCTTTCCGGTGTGAGTAGAGGAATCGTGGCACTCGTGCCCTTCTGAATTATTGAGCTCTATCAGGACAGAATTTTCGCGAAGATGAGGATCAGCTTCGTTGCCGTAGTTAGAGACACTAACTCTTTGTGTTCCAGCAGGCCTTGCAGCCACGCCGTCCTCGCTCCATTGGGACTCGATTTTACACCTTTCCCGCCGCGGGGGTTCCAAGCATGATTGACAATCTCCGTCCCCATTAGGTTTACTTTTATCCCCTTCCTTGCCCAATACTCCCGCCGAAGATCTACGAGCCCTAGAGCACAGGGGGAAGTTCATTCCAAGAAATCCCCTCTTCGATCCTCTATCCTGTTCCTTCCCTTCTTGCCCGCCCCTACCTCTTTTCGCAAGGGCATTGAGGAGGATTTTTTGACCTTCGTGATGCGTAGGTGCTGGGGCCTAATGTCGTTGTCAGTTTCAGTGGGCCGTCGACCCGTAGGGGTTATCGTGTCCGAACGACAGATGTCCAAGGCTGTGTAAAGAATTGAGAGAGAGGGAAGATAATAAAGGGGGAGATTGAAGGCATAGCATCGTAGTTGTACATTTTTATAAAAACCATCACATAAACTGGGGCAGGTTGTGCGTGTTTGTGAAGGCATTGTTAGGTGATTCGGAATGATGAAATGCACTCCATCGGATGGTGGAAGAGGCGATAATAAAAGAGCTCCATGGTTGAGAAAAATATTTTTATGAGGACAAGGCAATTGCGCAAAGTTGTGATGCCGGTTTTCAGGACTCGCGGGACCCAATGGACGAGATGATACTATACTAAAAGATTTGTAATAATAAAAAATGCCTCGAAGGAATTTATCGTGCCCCTTGAAATAGAGATTCCGGACCGTAGAAATAAATCAAGAGAGTAAACGGGAAAGAAAAAACGACAATCCTACATAATAGTAGATAAGAAATAGCAGGAAACTGACGATTAGCCCACAGCTCGCAGGGGGCAAGAGGTATTAGGGAAAAACCGCAAATGACAGAATGCGGTATAATAATATTATCTATTTTTTACGAATAAGAACTTGTTCTATATGCTTGCACTCTATTAACCGCTGGAGATAAGAATTAACTTCTTGATAAACCTGTGTCAAATTAACGCCGCTCTCTCCACTCATAGGACCCTTAAATCCCTTCTCTACGGGCTCATCCGATTCCATGAAATTAATCTAGAACACGTACAGTTGCGCCACCCTACACGGCGTTACACTGACAAATCAGGACGCACCACCCATCTCCCCTCTCCGCATGACTCGCGTGAACAACCCTCCGTAACTTTTTCTCCCAGCCAGCCTTTCAGCACCCAACTTCCTTCACAATAATGGCCTTACCATAGAGGCAGCTTTTGAAAAACTCAACTACCTTTCTGGTACCCTGTCCCTCCCCACGCGGTTCGAGTGATTGGTTGTAATTGTAGGTAGTAAATTTACCCTGGGCAGTGTCAATTCGCTGTGTTCGCAAAAAATATGCTAAATGTATATCAACCTATATGCCCACAGTACCGGTATCCACCATCTCATCACTATTTCTCACAAAGACAACTCTCCGAGGGGGGGGGGAAAGAAAAGACTTTGTGTAGCCATCCACCTGACCAGAAAAGCTCCTCTATTTGTCCAATGATCCACTCCATCCAACCTCCAGACAATGGACCAGTACCACCTGACAATGCCCCCGATTTCCAAACACAATCAAGTGAATAATGAGATACAAACACCCAAATCCCATCAAGTAACTCTCCTAAGTATGCGCATTTGGTGCGTCCTCTTGCCCCCTGGCTCCATTTCCATTCCGACCATTCCCACCACTCCCACGCCTTCCTCCACCACCACTTCCGCTCCTTCTGCGCCTAGTAGTGATTAGATTAGCCGGTGGGGGAACGGTCCTATAGTTGTCAGCGGAGGACAGAGGCCTCTGCTATATCACTGGGGGGTCATCATCGACAGCCGGACTTGGCATCCTGTCATTGCCTCGAGAGGATGGCTATCCATTGGGATGACCGTCGTCGCGGAGTCCGGATAGAAGGCGGTGATTATAACTGCTCAATCCTTTATACGCCTAGGCTCCTAGTCTTTTTCACCTCTAGCATATATTGATTAGCCGCTTAGTGAATTCCTCTCATTGGGTCCCGTCAAGTTACTAAGCCTCCAACGGTACTTTCTCGAACCTTCTTTTCTAAATACTCTTTAACCAATCCTGGACTTCCTTGCACTTGGCCTTCCTCTCTGGTGGGTCGAGCGAGCTTTGTTTCACAGTAAAGATCTCGCTATGTGTTTTTCAAAATCTGCTTGAAGAACTGAGGGAACCTGTCCAGCTGGTATACCCTTTGACAAGGTCAATCGCTATTTGCGAGAACTCCCACCCGAGCCTGATCTACTCTTGGTAAGAACAAGCTGGTTAAGTCAAGCACACGAGAAATAGCAGATGATGTTGTGTAATGGGTAGACTGCTCGGGACCTATCATAATATCTTGGCTAGAATGCAAATAGTTAAATTAGCTTAGGGAATCGGTTGGAATGAATGAAATATTCTAAAGGAGAATATTCCAGTGTTTATACTAATACAATCTTCTAACCCCCTGCGATAATGCAAGCTATAGCTTATGAGCCACTCAAAGTTCCTTGTGCATTAGAAATCTTAATCAGGGTGAAACTAGTGACAGGATCTATGTAGTGCTGGGGGTGTCTCCGTACCGACATCACGTAATCTGCTACCCCTATATTGGCTGGATTTTGCTCGCTTCTTAGGAAGTTCCTTCAACACCTCTAACATCCGAAGAAAAAATCCACTCTTTAATATTCCCATCTATCTGCAAACCCGCCAAACCGGTCACGACAATGTCTTATCTCCGTATGAATGCCCTTTTAATTGATTCCCTTTTTATCACTTGCTGATACAAGAGCATTATTCAAGAACTGTTCCGCACTTATGGCCCCTCGGCAACATCTCTTGTGTGTGCAGGAATGCTTCTCCACTCCGACATGAAGGCTAAGTCTGATAATCCTAATATTAGACTAAGAGATAACGAAAAACAAACTAATGTAAGATATAGGAAAGCTAATATCGTGAAAGTTGAAATGTGGCAAGCAAGAACCAATCAAAAAATCGTTCGTGTCGACGAAACGATAGAGCAGAAGATGCTTCAAACCGAGCAAATTGTCAATAAAAAGATCCAAGAAATGCATCAAGAGCTTGGCAATGGCATCCAGCATGCGCAGGGTATTGCTACTGGAGCCGCCCTCATTGTCTTCGAAGATGTAAAGAAAATCCCGATCATGAAAGAACGACTCAAAGCATTTACTGCGTGTATCAAAAGGGATGGCGGCCAGAGTTGCTTTGAAGGTAAGAAATAGGTCAATTCTCTTAGGTTTCAATTACTAACAATCCTTTGAGTAGCAGTTAGGAGCTAAGGACTCGGTTGCCCCCGGGATTGGCCGTCGATAGAACTGGATTAGTTTTTTGTCCCGCTTATCAGGGGATTCAGGGTTGGCGCATTGCGTGAATGGTTTTTTTGATTGTTTCTGGAGGAATGAGATTGTGGCATATGGTTAGGTGGGGGAAACCTCCGGCGGCGTAGTATACGTGAGAATAGATTTGTGGAAAATATGCTATTGACCCTCTACCTCTTTCTGAAGTCGGTGCGCTTGACCTCTGGTCTGGACTGCAGTTATTCCCTTAGGATAAATACATGCCTATCTCTCGCCACTCTCTTAGCGGGAATTTGTCCGAGCAGTGTCTTCGAGAACTCAATCCACAGTTCCCAATCTTCTCTGATCAAGCCTCCGCCTCGCTAACTTGTCATATTTCGCACTAGTGCTTGCTGCCCGTCGCTAGAATGTATTCTTCCTATGCTTATCCCCCGTAGATTGGTAGTCCCGGTAGGGTGGTGAACAAGCATTCTCCCCGGTGTGACTAGAGGAATCGTGCGCCTCGTGCCATTCTGAATTATTGAACTCCATTGGGACACAACCTTAACGAAGATGAGTATCAGCTTCGTTGCCGTAGTTAGAAACACTCACCGTTTGTTTTGTAGCAGGCAGTTGTAGCCAGGCTATCCCCGCTCCGCTCCGGGAGGGTTTGACCCTAGTCCCTATCAGGCTTACTATTATATCTATCCTAACCTAATGCACCCTCAGCACAACTACGAGCCCTTGTGCTCGGTAGGAAGCTCATTCCAAGAAACCCCCTCTTCGATTCTCTATTCTTTTCCTTCCCTGTTTGTCCGCCTCTACCTTTACGAAGGACATTAAGGGATATTGTTTTACCTTCATGATGTGTAGGGCCCGGGGTTTAATGTCGTTGTCAATTCCATTAGGCTGTGGACCAGTAGAAGTTCTCATGTCGAAACGACGGACGTCCAAGGGTGTGCAGATAATTCGGAGGGAGGGGAGATGACGAAGGAGAGAGACTGAGGACCTAGGGTCGTAATTGAAGACTTTTGTAAAAACCATTACAAAACTGGGGCAGTATGGGTTTGGTGAGGGCTTTGCTATCTGATTGAGAGTGATTAACTACACTCCAACGGATGGTGGAAGAGCCGATGATAAAAGAGGTCCAAGGTTGAGAAAAGAAGTTTTATGACGACGGGGTGATTACGCAAAGCTGTAACCCAGGTTTTCAGGACTGGTGGGACCCAACGAACCTGATGATATGGTACTAAAATGTTAGTAATAGTAAAAAAACGCTTCGGCGGGATTCATTGTGCCCCTTGATATACTATAGAGATTCCCGGCCATAGTGATAAATTGAGAGTAAAGGGGAAAGAGAAGAAAAAATGGCAACCTAGAAGATGCAGCAGTAGACGATCACGGCAGCAATCGTGCGCTTAGTTAGGCAGGGTTGAGCTTCCCGCCGAGGATGGTTTTTTTTTCCCGACATCTACGATAATACCAGTCTTATGCCTTTTAGTGAAGTGCGACGGCATCAGGCTTGCTTGTTTTGTGGTCAGTTGGTTTGCTTTGACCGTTTGCTCGTTCAGATGGATGATACAAGTAGCCTATGAAAAATAGAGAGTTACCATCCAGCCGCTCCGTACCCGACCACGAATTAAATGGCTAAGGGCCTCATGTTGGCCACCGCGTCCGTGCGCAAAACCTTAACTTGACCCCCAATTGTGCGGTGTCCCTAAATCCCAAGCGCCGACAACCGACCTCATCACCGAGATGGCCCGTCAAACCTCTCAAGTTTTCTTTGCATCAGGACCGATGGCGCGGAGAATTGCTAAAAGCGTAAGCCGTACTAGATCAATTCACCTCGGTTCCGATTACTAATGTGGACTTGGGTGGGTATCAGGAGGTAAGGGGTCAGTTGTGTGAGCGATTGGCTGTGTGGAAATGGATTAAGTGTGGTATTTTGTCGGGCTCGTCAGGCGCGTGGAGATTTGAGCATTCGGGGAACAAAAAAAAAACAGCCGCTTAGAATAGTGTTTATTCCCTTATTAGAGGAAATGGGATCTTGGAAGTGTCCCTCAAACTGTTTTTTTCCCTGGTAATGAACGATAAATCTGCACCATTCCACACTCCCCGCTACCCTATGATTTAAAGAGAAGGGGGCAAGTCTTGTGGATAAGGATCCTGCTAATGATTATTCCTACATAATTCCCTTACCTAACCTCGTATGATACTACCGTCCTAAATCTCGTTATCCCTCTCAGAAATCAATCCACCCTGTATCAGAAAAAATAAAAATGGAACCTCACTAATTCATAATTGGCCAGGCCCAGAGAACCATACCACAGTTAAGCTTTCCGGCTATTCTACCCTCATCTCCAACCCGCTTCATAAGTCAAAGCATGGCACCTACTTACCAACCAATAATGGAACCCAACTATGCTATCGAGTATCGGGCCGGATCGCCCTACCCCTCGGCTAACACAACCGGAGGTGGAAAAAAAAAAAGCTCTAAGCCGTCCAAGACCCGAAATCAGTCTCTCTAACATCCCGAAACCCGACCTGATTCTTACTTCTAGCACTTCTAACCGTCCCTCCACCTCTGGCCCCACCGTTCCTGTTCAGATCAGTAGATACCTTCACCTGTCCACTGCTCCCCCCACCCCAGAACCATACTTTCTAATCCTAAGATCTCTCAAAATCTGCTGTGCCTCGTCTATGCTGTTCTCTACCTCACCCTAACCGTGTGTATCCGATTTGTACAAACTAAGCCTGGGAAAGGGCGCCTGATCAAGAAGTAGCACGAATAAAGAACGCAATTCCTCGTCACATCAGTATGTGAGGACTTCGTCTGAGGCTCACTTGAAAGGCTCAATTTCCTCACAGCACTATCCACCGACCCATCACTAGCAGATGCCACAGTAGACAGCAAAGACCGCATCTCTATCCTTGCCCTATACGTAAATGCCTGAGAGATATCGTATAAATCGACGTTCCCCCCTGCCCTCCCCGGACTGGCACGAATAGCCTTTATTGCAGAAGCAGCGCGGCCCGGGTTGGAATCCATTGTCGCCACCTCCTGGCTGTGGGTTCTGCACACGTATTCCCCTTGGTGACTGCAGGCTTCGGTGAATTCTCGGGGGAGAGAAAGAGGTTGGTTTTCAGTGCAGGTGGAGAGTACTACTGTGAATGTTTGTTGTAGCTATGCACTCCTGGGTTTTTGGAAATAGAGAGGGCTGTCCTGGAGGGGTGGCTGCTGTGCTGGTACGTGAGTGTTACTGCTAGTATGGGTGTTTCAAATACCCCGAGGTCGGCTTGGGTTGAGTTAATTTGTTGCTCCACGGTGGGCTAGTTGCCTGCTGGATCTCTAGCGGTAATCCGGGGGACAGCAAGAGCCGTGGGGTTTCCCAGGATCAACTTTGATGAGGAGGCTTCATTTTCATAGGGGACGAGGCGGGGGATTCGGTTCCACCGATCACCTCAAGGATTCGTGAATCTCGTGCAAGGCATAGCCAGACGACGATATTCCGGGCTCCAAGATACACCCGCGTTCGTAGCGTTGATAGAATATCTACCATCATGGTAGGCATTTTCTCGCTGCCACTGTTTTTGCTATTAGGCCTTGGGCCGGAAGTGCTTAACGGAAAACATCTCTCGAAAACCCCATCTCGTTCCTAGGCCAGAACACCGGTCCGATACGAAGGATGTGAATCTGCATCTATCGCATGAACACTTCCAGGAGTAAATCTATAGCCTTATCATCTACTTTAAAAATTAGCCAGCATAAATAAACACTTCTATCTCCCCGCGAATATCATGTAGGGTCTGAAGGCATTACCTTCAATTTTCTAATTTCGGCCATTACTGAATCCTTAACGCTGCGGGACGACAGCAGGATGCTCGCCTGCGGCGGAGCCAGAGACATAATATCTTCTAGAAGCTGTTGTCTTGCTACGCTGCCTGAGGAGTTGGCACTGCCCACGTCATTTGGCATAGCGCATTGAAATGTTAATTTTTTTGTAAAAACATTCACAAAGATGGGCAAGTGGTGTGGGATTTATTCTGGTTTTTTCTAAGTGATTAGGAGTGATGAACTACACTCCATTGGATCGTGGAAGAGGCGATGATAAGGGGGCCAAGTTGAGAAAAGATTTTTTATGACGACGAAGGAATCGCGCAAAGCTGTGAGGCTGGTTTTTAGCACTAGTGGGACCCAATGGACGAGACGATACTCTACTAAAAAAATTGTAACAATGAAATAACGGTCAAAAGGAATTCAGCGTGCCCCTTAATATAAGATTCCTGGCAATAGAGATAAATTGAGTGAGTGGGGGAGGAGAGGGAAAAAGGGAAGCAGTGGATAATGGTAGATTAACAATAGCTAGGAACGGATGATTACTCCGCTGCTCGCAGAAAGCCAGCATAGGTAGGATTCATTGAGGAGAAACAGCAAATGAGAGGACATTGCATGGTATTTCTTCTTTACGAAAAAACTCGTTCGATACGCTTGCACTACAATTGAAACTCCAGATATGGATGAACCTCTCGGTAAACCTAAGTCAAAGCAGCGCCGCGCTGTACCAATCCATAAAACACTTAAGCCCTGCTCTACCGAGCCACCCAACTCTAAGGAATGAATGTAGAACATCCTCATTGGCCCATCCTATACAGTGTTATAATTGTCAGACCAGAACGCACCATCCCATCACCATCCACCGCATTATTCGCCTCCCAGCCCTCCTACCCTTTCCTCTCCGCAAGTCTTCAATCCCCCAACCTCCTTTACGACCACCGCTTCACCATCAAAGCAGCTTGTAACAAACTCCAGCACCTCCATGGGACCCTGCCCCCAACAACGCCGATCGAGTGATTGGAGGTGATGGGCAGACGGTTTGTTGAGAAATTTACGTTGAGCAGTATAAATCTATCTAACATCAGGAGTACGAATCTGTGCTTCAATTTCCGCATCAATCTTTCCTTCCCACTGACTACGACAAATAAAATGACTTATATCTACAAGAATACCCGCTTAATTCATCCTGTGTTCATTTCTTGCTAATTCGGGGATCTCATTCAAGAAGTGTTCCACGGGTATGGCACACTAGTAGTAGCGAGTGCTTGTTCCGGAATTGTCATTTGGTCTCAAATGAGAAGCCAGTATGACATTCTGAATATCCAGAATAAATTCAAAGAAACTAAAGGAAAACATAGAAAACATATCACCAAAAATGCCTTCAGTGTCTGTGTCAAGGATGATTAGATGGATTTCCTAGAGTTAAAAATCTTCCTCAGACTATACATTTAGGATATCACGGGTTAATGCTTTTCAACAGGCTAGCAGAAACAGGGATATGGAATACTTAAGTTGGAGAACCCCTATTGGGGAGCGAGGGGGGGTCGTGAAACCACAGAACAAGATGAGAGGATTTTCGTCAGTGAGTGTTATCCCAACTTTACATAGGAGAGGTGTTTTTATTTTTCTGTTATTTTGATTACGATTAACATCTATTCTTACAGGAAGGACGGGTTAATGCGGTATCCGATGAACTATTCCGAGATCATAGAGTCAGAAAGGGTTAGGGAATCCCTCTTCCACACAGCCCAAATGCAGGGGATCCTTATCGAGGCAAGGCCAAGAAAATGCAGAATACCCATAGTAAGAAGAAAAGTGGCAACCGGCCTCTGGCTGGATGTTAATTTTGCAATACAGCTATTGTGGCCGAGTAGCTTTAAAGTAATTGACGGGGGTGCGGCTCTTTACCGGGATGTGGCTCACCATGGCAACCACTATTATTATTATTATTATTATATATCATTACACTTATAGAGCCTGTCAGCTATGAAGTGGTATATACAATATTTGACCAGGGCAGACTGGTCTGCCGAAGATTCCATCTCAGAGAGGCCCTACCAGCTGCTGAGCAAATACCCGAGCCCAGCAGCCTACCGGAGCGTTGCGTCTTTACCATTACTCCAGTGTTGATTCTCCAGTATTCTTTTTATCGCAGTTCATGCTTTTTACCCTTGCAGGCTAGTAGTATCCTCCTCCATCTCACTCGCCCACCCTATATCCATCTTTCCTTCCCCTCCAGGGTTTTCCTTCTCGATCTCCAGTTGTTCAGTTTGCGTTTGCTGACTCTGTGAGTCTTTCCTCCTCTCACTTTGCTTTTGTTGGGCTGCCTTTGGTTCTTCTGGTGTACGAGTCCGGTATTCATGTAGCCCTTTATGTGTAGCAAAAACATAAAGGTGTTCAGGTCCGTGTTTACTGTGGCCAAAGTACAGTAGGGCTACTGTAGGTGTAAGTAGTCGAGCAGGTGCTGCCAGGTGAAGGGTGGGGTTGGAGGTTTGAAGCTCCTGGTTAAGAATATCATATAACTGGCAGGGAAAGGAGAGATATAAAAATCTTCCGATTCCATTGGTTCTCGTTGTTGATTCTTGCTTCACCGAATGGTAGACAATGAAGCCAGGCTTTAGATGCTGAAATGAACTGTGCTGTATCGCCAGAAGCATAGAAAATAAGATTACCCAGGTGGGAACGTCTAATTTCTACCAGTCTAGCCGGACATGTTGTGGGAAGACTCTGTTTGATTACCTCTCGAGGGTCTAGCGGGTTGAAGGTTTTAGGTACGGGTTGGGAAACCTCGACTATAAGCCGTCTAGTATGCTCGATTGGTGATGCTTTTCAAGTTGTACTGCTGGTCGTCACGGCGCACAAGGAGCTGGTAATGCACCTCGGCCAATTGAGGTATATGAGGCATGTTTCTTGGGTTGGGGAGAATTTCTGGACAGGAGCTCATCGATCTTGGGCTCAAGCTGCTCTATACGGATCTCAATTGCGGTCTGTTCCAGCTTGGGGTTCTTGGGAGTGGGGAATTCTGACGGATTTACCAGGGACTTGTCATCTGTCACACCAGACTCTTGTTTGTTGATAATTCGGTTTAGCTAATCTATGGCCGTGAGTAGCTGGTGTTTTTTGCTCTCGCCCATAGAACTCTCGGGACTATCATCAATTTCCTTCCTTGTGTCCCTAAGCAAGGCGCATGCATGGTAGATAATTTGGTAGTGTGGATTGGCTTGTGTATCGAGCTCGACCGGGGCTTCAGGTACTATAATCTTTTGATATCCGGGGAGGATGGTGAAGGGTGCTGGTTTATCTCTAACTGGCGGTGAGCACTCAAACCTTTGTTTTGCCGGTAAGAATGGAGACTAGAGTTGGGTATGTGAAGTATCAGGTTCCGGAGGTTGGTTAGACCTGGTAGATTTTCTAACTGCTGGGGTAGCAACACGAATAATATCCGCTACCAGTTTTCCAGTCTCAGGGCTACTGTGGACTCTGGGTCGCTTATTTGCTCTCCTCAGGGGTCTTGGTCGTAGCGCCTGTTGTGTCTCTTCTTCCATTGTTATTATGCTTACAGCACTTGATCTATCGCAACCTGTTACAATCCTGTCTTCTCGGGTGATACTTGCAGCAGGTAACCGATAGTCTTCTGACGATCGCCTCTTCTTAGCCTGATAGATGTTGCGATAGCTAAGTCCGTTGACTCTGATCTAGCAAAGTTGTTCGCTAGGCTCATATAAGACCGTGGCGTCTTGATTCCCGAAAGCGTGGTAGGTAAAGATTGTTGTATTGAAAGTATAGTGTATGAAAGAACTTAGATGGTTGTGTGAAGAACCCAAATCTCATGTACTTTTTTTTATTTTTTATTTATTTATCATGCATTCATGGTTTTTAGGTACAAGAAGCTTCATGCAGCGCCAGCTATGGAAAGAACAAAACCTATAAATCCAAACACACAACAAAAGAAATCTATTTCCCGATCCTCCGCAGTGGCTGGAAAAACTCGTTGGCTAAAACCATTGGCCTACGATTCCAACTGGAAAAAAAATATAAGGAAGATTGTAACATGAAAAAAACAGGTCTCTTTCCGCGTTTTTTGCAAGGAAAGATACTAGTGGGGGGGCACAAAAAAACCAGTAGCCATGGCAAAACTAAACGTCATGTGGGGGGTGTGTTTTTAGGTCGAGAGGGGCAGGGACGAGGTGGGGAGGCAGTCGGGAATCATGTCTGAGGGAAAGCCAGCTCTTGTGTCCATGATGTCCTCGCCTGAGGCTGGTATAAGGTGGTGTTCAGGCCCTAGTGTGGCGTCGCACCCCAGGGTGGAGACCTCTTGCAGTAGGAGGTCCCAGGCCCTTGTGGGGGCGGGGCAAGTGAGGATGGCGCGCTGGAACGATTGTGGTTCGATTCTGCAGGGGGGGCAGGTCGTGTCTGGGTCCCTGTCGAACCAGGAGCTGTGGGCGACTAGGTAGCTCTTTGCCACTCGCATCTGGTCGATTCTCTGTGCCACGAACATCCCCCGGCCCAGGAAACGGTGTGGGGCGAGAGAGGGGTGGTACTCGTAGTAAGGGGGTATGGGTGGATCGGCGGCCCGATCTTGGAGCAGCATGTTCCTTGCCCAGGTCCGGAGGGCCTGGGAGGTCCTTTTCATGGGCTCGGGGGGGAATGTCTGTCCCGGGCGAAGGGGGGGCATGTAGGACTAGGGGAAAGCCAATGAGACCTTCCTGCAGAGGCAGGGTGAGATGTGCTAGGGCGTGGACTGGGAGGTGGTTCCTTAGTGGTGGAGAGGGGGTCTCCGTTGGCCAGTCAAGGGAGAGGTAAACAGCGGTGAGGCCTCTTGTGAAGTGCCTGGACGCGTCCTGGGCCCTGAAGGCAGAGGGGGAGGGGAAGGATGGTGGGAGTTTGGCCGAAGCTGGGTTGGCGTTTGGGGGGGCGCAGGGAACAGTTATGGCGGCCAGGCGCCTCCTGTACCTACAGTAGGAGATGATCAGAGGGAGAGAGGCTTTGCGGGAGAGAATGGAGGTGGGAGGAGGTGCCGGTGGGGGAGATCCAGTACCCTAGCCATCTAACGACGTTGGAGGAGTGGAAGAGGTGGCCTTCTAGGGCCATCGGGGCCATTGAGGGGGGGGTCCTCTGGCTGGGTGTCCGCTTATGGATGAGCTCGGGTTGGGGACCGAGAACGACATGCCTATGTCCCGGCCCCTTGCAGCGATCGTGGAGGAAACTCTTTGGACTTGGTATATGTTGTTTTTAAGGAGGGGAAGGCCACAGCAATTGAGAAGTCGTCGACGTAGAGGATCATGGGACCTTTGGGTATCGACATCTGTAGGGGGGCGACGTATAAGAAGAACAGGAGGAGGGAGATCGGGGATCCCGGGGGAGTGCCTACAGAAACCGGGGAGGGGAGGTTGGGAGAGCCTTAGAAGACTGGCGTGCAGGTCTTTTCTTACAGGAAGGAGGAGACGTAGTGGACCATGTAGGAAGTAAGGTGGGAGGCCAGGAGCCTGGCTCTGAGGGCGGAGGTGTTGATGTGGTAGAAGCCCACTTTGATGTCTAGGAAGAGGGTGGAGACTTTTAATCTGGGTCATTGGAGGATCATTACCTCATGTCTCTAGGCGAGTCAGGCGTCAGAGGAGCGGAGGCCCGACAGGGACCCACACTGGTTTGGGTGGAGTAGCCCTTTGGACCTGGCGATGGGGGACAGTTAGACTGTTATTACCCGTTCGAAGATTGGTGATATAGTTCTGAGGACAACTATGATGTGGAAGGAGGAGGGGTAGTCGGATGAGGCCTTGCCAGGCTTGTCGAGAACCACCCTGTTGGCGGTTTTTAGCGAGGGGGGGTGGTAACCGAATGCCACCAGGGGGGAGAGGAGCTCCAAGATGATTGCGGGTTTGATGAGGTTGACTCTTTTCCAGACTGAGTAGGGGATCCCATCAGGGCCAGGGGCCGAGGAGGGGGAGGATTTGGAGAGAGCGAGTCAAATTTGGTCTTTGAACAGGGGGGCAGCGGAGGGGTCTTTTGTCAGGAGGCCTTTGCCAGGTAGAGGGTTCTTGGGGGGGACGAGGTGGTCTAGTAGTGCCTGGTTGTTCGTGACTTGGTCAGGGGCATCTGGGAGGGAGGGAAATCTGGGGGCTTTTCTTGGGGCGACCAGTTGCTTGGCCGTCCAGATGTTGTTTGGTGACGTCTTTGTGAGGAAGGCAGCCCAATAGAAGCCTTTTAGCCTCTTTATGGCTTTGAAATAGCTGAGCTTGGACTGCCTTGCTGTGATGAAGGCGTCGGGGGTCTGGTACTTCATGGCACGGCGGGGGGCTTTTGTGAACTCCTTCCGGAGGGTGGTTAGGATAGGGGTCCACCAAGCTTTGGACGTTGGGGATGGGTGTGACCGGTGCGTGGTGGCTTCGATTGTTGTCAGGAGGGCAGAGAGGGGGGAGGAGAACCATCGGTCGAGTTGGTTGGTGGAGCGAGTGTCAGGAGGGGGTGGGACTAGCCAATCTTTGAGGCTATCTGTACTAAGGCTTGGCCAGTTGGCCTCCTGCCATTGTGGTCTGGGTTTATCGCAGTGGGGGGAGGGGGGGCAGAGCGAAACCAAGATGAGGGCATGGTCGGACCCCGTAGAGGGGAGGCATGATGCGTCCCATGAGCGAAACGCAGGAGGACTATGTGGGTTGGCGAAGGCCAGTTCGATGGCAGATGGTCGGTGGGTACCTGTGAATGGAAATCGGTGGTTGATACCTGGAGTGTTGAGGAGGGTGAAGCCTAAGTCTGAGGCTCGGTCAAAGTAGCGGACCGACTCCTTCTTTTCTTTTGAAGAGGGGAGCCTGGATGGGTCGGTTGCTGAGTGGTGGAGGTTGAAGTCGCCAGCGACTAGGTACAGGTATTCTAGGTGTAAAAGGGACGATTCGGGGGAAACTGAGTGCGGGGCCTGGGGGAGCGGTCAGGCGTAGGAGTTGCCAAACCTGAAGCGGTGGAAGTTTGTGCCAAAAGCACCCTGAGGTGTGAATATATCCAGCCTCATAAAGTCGTCTCTTTCTGATGGAAAGAACGGTAGTACTGCCAATTTCTGTAGAAACCTTTGGGATATGTAGCAGACCACCCTGGGCCTAGCGACGGGAGGGGCGAAAGATTTAACGCCAGAAAAACTATGGAGAAATCCTTTGGAGGATGGGGGATCTTGTAAAAGGACGATGTCGACAGGGGGGCCTTCCGTCCGCGAGGACAACAAGGAAAGAAACACATCCCAGCTACCCAGGGTGTTGTGTTAAACTAGGGTGAGTAAAACCGCCGGAGCCAGTCATTGGAGTGAGGTGAAGTGGGAGTTTTTATTCATTACCAGGCAGAACCCGAGGGTTGGAGGGAGTTAGTGGCGGCAAGCCCGGGCCAGTGGGTGCTGGCTGGGGCCCGCTAGAGGGGTCGTGGGTCTCTATCGAGTGGGGGGGGGCTCTCGGGGTAGAATGGGCACTGGTTTGGTCTGAAGGGGCTTTGGGAGTTGTGGGTGCTGGGCCGACATCATTGCCCACATCCATGGCTTCTTCACTGTCGGAGGAAACATTAGATATTTCTTCATCGGAAGGTGGGAGGGCCTCGGGTTGAGGAGGCAGGATGCGTCTAGCCCTGCATTCCCTTGAGAAGGGATCGTGGTCGTCACCAGAGTTGGGGCAGTGCGGGGGGGAGGTGGGGCAGCAGTCGGGGATGGCCATGGAGTAGCCGCCCTTGGGACCAGTGGAGTTCTGGCATCTGTGGGCCCAGCGAGTTTGATGAAGCGTACAGTAGGGGCAGGTAGGATGTTCCTGGGTGCATCTGGATTCGGCAGGAGTGAGGGGTTCAGTGCCTGTGCGGGAGACAGCACCTCGGTTGTTGACTTGTGCTATGAAGCCTTTGGGGAGGAGGGAGTTGGAGTCTATCAGAGTGGGGGCAGCGATGTCCGGGAAGGCGGTAGTGATGCGTCTGCTAGTGTGTGTGGGGTAAGCTTTCTTCTGGCAGCAAAGAAGTGCGTTCAAGCCTGGGGGAGGGAGGATAGGGGCTTTCGACTCGTATCCCCTTCTCAGGCAACCTCGGTGGCCGAGGCCTTGTTCATCGGTTTCTTTTTGTGGCCCCGGCCGGTTTTCGTTCTATAGTCCTGGTGGAAGATGGCAGGGGTGAAGGAGGCAAGGTCCTACTTGCTGGCATGAAATTGCTCTGTTTCCCAGGGGTGGGGACATGCCTTGGCGTACAGGTTGTGGTTGCCGAACATTTTCTTAAGGTGGGTGTCATAAAAAGGGCAGTGGGCGGAGGGGTCAATCCAGTCTTGAAGGGGTGGCGGAGGGGGATGAGCCAATGGGGTGGGGTGGGAGGGGGTGTCACAAACGGTGACTAAGGCAAGGCAGACTCTCACATGACTAATAGTTGTTAGTCATCGGTTGGTTATCTTTTACACTATGAGATCAGTTGACTCATAGGTT
>Ga0307507_10002391_pt1 | contig 39613 bp, 32 predicted proteins | sample 7_EM_MG_FD_207223 | JGI IMG/M metagenome (GOLD analysis project Ga0307507, IMG submission 207223) | Populus trichocarpa ectomycorrhiza microbial communities from riparian zone in the Pacific Northwest, United States - 7_EM | ecosystem: Host-associated > Plants > Roots > Unclassified | place...
TGGGATTATTTTGGGAACAATGCCCTAAAATAGATTGCACAGGATGGAGAAGATTGTGAGATGAGGGCATTTTCGGAGGAGGGAGGCAATATCAGGTATTTCCAAAATAGGGGAAGTGCATATTTTGCAAAACCAATTGATTGGGAAGTGCACGGAAGGTTATTTTGGTCTTGCCTACGGGGAAGCAGGTAAGAGCTGGTGGAAGAGATTGGGAGATTAACTTGAGGTATACAAGCTATGACAGTCCTAGTAATTATACAGTATTCCTGAACAAAACATCCAGATTTTGGTAGTCTCTTCAATCTGCCTGTCACGCAATACAATTCGTGCTAGCAAACACCTTGTCAATACAAGGACTTCGACATGAATACTGTGATAGGGTTCCTTGCAGATATCGAGTACCGTTTGTCAGAGTACCCATCATATCCTTCAATCCCATTAAACCCATAATATCCCAACCACGTACAATCACTTGCGAATCTTCACGATCCGAACAGCTAGCCCAATTATGATATATAGTGCATCCTTTGTTCAATTCCGAGGCGGTAGCGAAGGCAGCACTACGTTCTTACTACTCTGGTCTCTTAGGCTCAAGACTGTGCCTGCATGAGCCTCCCTCCTCTCCATTTGCCCTTCCCAGTTGTTGGTTCATAACAGTAGCCGGGACTGTTCTTACCATTTCCGTGACCATCATAACACTAAGAGCTATTCAGGCTGGGCCATCAGAATATCTACATTTTCTTATACTAGAGCTGAAATCGCGGAGTCTTTTGGCGGCATGAGTGAAATATACCGAAGTTCTTTCATTACCAGTGCTGAGGTGCCATGTCTCGCTGGACCTCACACAGAGTATGGTCTCGCGGTGAGCTAGAGATGTAGTACTGGTATGGGTATATATAAAATGGTGATGGCTGCGACAGGCTTCGGAGTTTGTACATCTTGGCTTTTACTGTAGATTATCTGTCAGGTTGATGAAGGCAAGAGTGACGGGACCAACGAGGACAGATCCATATAAGGTTGACGAATGAGTTCACTGAAGAAAATAATGAATCCGAGTGATACCGGAAAATCACCATGCTCTCCGAGAACCACTAAAAGCCCGGAACGTAAACCAGATGGTTAGTTCTTATTTTTTAATACCTCGACGAGCAGGCTTGTGGGAAGAATGACTCGGCCCCCATGTGTGTTCGCGGGCCAGTATACAATTATTCTAGCGTGAAGCATGATAAAGCTTCACAGAAGTGTGTGAGGGCTCTGGTTTAGGGGTGAGGTAACAGAACAGTCAGTGGCATAGCTATTCAGACATCACTAGCGACAGTTGAGAGAGGCACGTGACTAGAAGGGCCATAGATCTTGGTAGTAGCAGGTGTGATTCACTAAGTTATTATTGGAGTTAACAGAAGGGGGTAATATAGATGGATAAAGTGATGAAATGCCTATTACAGCATGGATGGAGAAAAAACAACCTTATTATTTTGACAGAGTAGTAATGACTTGGACATTGCAAAAGTGAAGAAATGTAGACTTTGCAGCGCGCTAACTTAAGTGTCGCTGGCTTCTAAAATATGCCAAGAGGGGTCTCCACATTTTTGGAAAGTTTTGCAATGAGCAAGAGGCTCCACTACGGTAGTCCTGCGATAGTGACCAGCCAAACATGGGGGATGAGACAATGATAGTGTGAGTGGGTATTGTGCAACGAGCATGCTGGTTTCTCTAGTAGTGGGGGCTTCCAGTACGACAACTACTGTGGACTGGCTCCTCTGCACAGTACTGGAGTACTGGGGGAGTTACTGGTATTAGAGGCTTCAAAAAACGATCCCTGCCTTTATAACATTCCTGTTTACGGGCAGAAGTTGATCCCTGATTTTAACTCACCCCTGCCAGCATCGGCAAAGTGACAGAGCAGGGTCCAAGGGGGTCCTCAACGCTCCTGGTCCACCATAGAGGGTGGTGGTCCCTGTGGGCCACCGGGTCCACTCCGATCCATTCTGATCCACACCTTTTCAAATTCTACCGAAAATGTCTACCAGGATGGATCAGGGTGGACCAAGAGTACCAGGGCGACACTAACCCCCTTTAATGGCCCAGGAGTGGGTTTTACATTTTGCTGATGAGGTCCTTGTATTGGTTGTTGAGTTGCTTAGATTAAGTACTGAGGAAATAGCAATCTGATTTCTTTTTCTTTAGTTGGGAATGGTGGGGTCCAAGGTGTTTGGAAATGGCGGTCGGGGAAGCTGTATGTCGTCTTTCCAGGTAAGGGTGAGGTACTTGAGCAATATTAGTACAAGTGCGGTAGAACCTAGCTTTTAATGAACTCGGGGCAAGATTCTGTGAATCGATAATAGGCTAAATATCTTGTTGCTTCTAAAATTCTGAGTCCTTGGTTTTCTTAGCATCTGGATTTCAAAAGGTTCTAGTCTGGGGCAGCTCATTTAAAAGCGAGATTTGCTGGTACTATGTATTCAGGCAGAGGTCCAGTGTAGAAATACCGAAGCTTGCTGCTACGGTCGTGGACCTACAGGCTTTTATGAAATCCTGGGCAGAAGTAAATATGCGGGGAAATCTAACTGTTTTTTGGGGTAATCAAAAACGATTGAGAGAAAGAAAGTCCAGGGTTATTCTGAACATTTAGAACTCCGTAGACAGAGATCTACTTCAGTAACGTAGTGGTAGTCTATCATGCACAATGTTTGGCGAGAAGTGGTATGGATAGGAATGGGTGAAAGGAGAGGAAATGTGGACTGCTCGGTTAGCTTCTACGGCCTTCACCGTAAGTGGCAACGAAACTGAGTGGGTGACGAATAGGGATATTTGGTGGGCAAAAAGAGCAATTGTCAAGGTTGGGGTTACAAAAATTAGTGGTAATTAATCACTATTCGTCACCCACCACTTTTGCCAGGACTCCAGTAAAAACTATAACTTATTATGTCCCTGCTATTATGGTCCTCGTTGCAACCTCAGAGACTTGAACCAAAAATACTTGTCCTGATCTACTGGAATGTTCACTTACCCTTGACGACAGAGGGTGGTACAAGGCGCCAGGGTCCTGTAATGGTGGCAGGTAAATCCCGATTTGGGGAAATCAGGGAGGGGAGTGGGGGTGAGGTAAAATATTTTACTCGTGCTCCTGGAGTGGTGGGGTTGTCTGATACGAGGGACTGTGAATTTCAGCTTTGAGAAAAAAGACAAAAAAAAGTGGAAATTTTGCTGCGGCTTGATAATTACTAGTGGAAAAGTGTACCTTTATCTTCGAGTTGTCACATCAGCCGATAGGTGCTTATCAGGCCATCAGCATACTTGTGTACTGCCAGCCGGATCAAACCCTCCAATTAGCACTCTAGAACCCCATGTTACATTCCAAAAACTTCCTATCGTAGCGTGTGTTGCCACAATAGGGCATTAGACTCAGAATTGTCTAAGACTTAACAAAAAAACAAAACAAAATAACGTTCTGGCTGCAGGTGGAGTCTTCCCACACGATATATAATCCCTCGTCAATTTAGCCGGCCTTTCAATTCCTTCTCGCAACTGGGCTTCGCCTGGCGTAGAAGCGGTTGCAGAGTAGAAAACTGATATGTTCGTTGGGCCCCCTAAAAGCTCACTGAGCCGCATCCATAGTGAAACAAAACATCCCGAAAACGGACCAGGTAGCGAATAACGTATATGCAATCTTTCGGTTCTGGCAATATCTGCTGTGGAAATGTCACTAATAGCCACAACAATATCACGGTGAACACAACTGATGACAAAGAGAACCAGATAAGGCAGTGGCTCTCGCCACTATGGTCTCAATACTGGCGTCGCGGTGTGCAAGTTGGTCAGGACGGTGCTGTGGGGGGTTGGCTTCTAGAAATGAACGAGTTTCGGGAGTGCGGCAGCAGTCAAAGGGCCTATAGGCAGGCTATTCTGTATTCCAATCTTAACATATGTTAATTTTGTAGCCTGCTAAATGGAGCTCAATTGAGTCCTTTAAATTATCAAACCACATCCCATAGAAGCCAACAAATTACAATTTTTCAATCCTGCTGAACAGGGGGTGAAATAAAGTGAAAAAGCAAATTTTGGTTAAGTTCTTGCATCACCTGCTCGATCTAGCTATGATAGCCTAACTTAACCAACCTACCGCGCCTAAAGTGGGTTAGTAAAAACCACCAGTATTTCTATCAATCCCATAAAAATATTCGTGAAACGCGGAAATATCTTTTTTCCGATTGTTATTAGATCAAGTGAGCCCTAAGCGAGGGGTTGCAACTATCAGCAGGTCTCATAGTTCCAGGGTTCCGAATGGTCGGCCGAGGACTAGCTCGGACTTTCTAGACCAGGTCAAAGTCTAGTCTAGTCTGATCGTAGAAATTAGACTAAGCGGAGGGTGGTGATTGTTGAAACTGACTGGACCGGGTTCCGTCAGACTGGGCAATCTGCGTGAAAACCCAGTGATAGAATGTGCATCGGTTTGTTGCTAATCTGCTTAAATGCAACCCCCAAATTGCCACAACCCTTGGAGTAAAACAGTATGAAACCGGAAGAGTAAACCTACCTGGAAGACTTCTCCTCGGGGACTTCTTCTGCTATTTAATTCGCTTTAAGTCTTTCTGCATTTAACTTGTTGTTTCGATGGATGAAACTGTTGATTCTCAGGCAAGTTGGAATGCACATATTGCTTCGCTTACATTAGAGTGTGAAAATCAGTTCACGAGTAACATACCTCAAGGTGACCTGAAACACACAGTGACATGAAATAAACTTATAGCATGCTATTCAGAAAACTAGTTCACACTCCCTACTTTAGTACTATTTCATATAACCATCTCTTTTGCCTTCTTGTAGGATTCGTTATCAAATCTTCTCGTTCAATAATCGAGTTATGCTATAGGTAGTAAAAGTTACCCAGTATTGTTTAGTCACCGGGGCCCACTCCGATATAGGAGCATTCTCGACATAGTCCGTTAAACAGTGAATGATCCACCATGTGGGGGGCAGAGCGAACCCTGTCAGAAAGGTGTGAAGGAAAATCTGGTAAGATTTGTTGAGTATCAGGGGAAATGATATAGCGTGAGGAAGTGCGACTCTGGTGTGATTATGTTCGGGAGACTCAAGGAAGAGTGCTCCTTCGTTTTCTGTATTTAAGGGTCGAGCTCACCCACAACTGTAAGCAGGTCAGGTCACCAATATACAAGCCTCCGAGTCTATTTGATACACCTCTCTCTCTCCTCAGAGTCTCTTTCGCCGTCAACTTTGAACTCATATTCCCTCATAATAATTTCACTAAGCAAGTTTGCACCGGGAGCGAACTTGCTTATTAATGGCAGGTTGGTACAAGCCATTGCCAATTGGACAACGCCTACAGGCTGCAACCCATGGCTAAATGCGGCGCACCGAGAACAGCGGTGGGATGAGAGATGGCCGGTTGCTGGGCCAGTGCGGGGTCATACCGTGGAAAGTGCCTAAAGTTGTATCCTCCGGTCAAACAGCAATTCCGGGGCAACCTATCGGAATTGAGCCAAGAATTTCCAAGACTTGATGAGTAATAGGAAATGATACACTTCTCAGAAATAAATAAAATAGTGAATGGGCAGAATGAAATCGAATCATGTACTTAATATAATCTGATAGGATGTTTAAGAGAAAATCTAACAAGGAGTTTGAGCTAGAGATACATGACCGTGACTTTTATAAACTACACTGGTAAATCTTTCTGTCTCATACTGTAACCCAGCAGAGTAAGCATCACGGATACGTGTACTCTTTCACCAGTACTTTAGAAGTAAAAGTGAGGGTATTTCCTGCAAGGCTTTTGGAACTGTCTTAATGAGTGAAGGCCAATTATATTGACAATTCTTCCTTGTATACAACTTTGCCCTTCCCCATCGGTATTCAATCCAGTTCAATTCACAATGGAATTTAGGAGAGAACAAGCACAAATAGCTCCTGTTTTCAATCTCCTCTTGAAGACGTGACTTTTGCTCTAGATGGTCAGGCTGTATAGATAAGAGTCTTCTTGCACAGCAAGCATTACCTATGTGACTACGGTCTGCCTTGGATTTCTTGCTTTTGCAATTATGTGTTACTTCTCCTGCAGGCCATAGGCCACGCTCCTGTAAGACAATCTTCCACCCCTGTGGCTTACCTCTCCACCTTTCTGGTACTGATAAGTCATCTTGGTCAGAAGTCATCTTTTGATAATGGAATGTAACCTGATTGGACTAATAGTACCATCCTTGTCTTAAATGCGATTGTTTTCCACCAGAATGCAGATTGATCTGTGATGCCCTATGTTCATCAGGTGCATCAGCCGTGTGGGAGGTGCCGTGATCAAAGAGCAATAGGGCGTGTGCATTGGGAAATGTTGCTTCGAAAATATGTATTGCAACATTAATTATATGGTCAATCAGATTGTGACCTTTCCACCAGGATCCATGACCAACTTGAATCTATTCGATAGCTTGGCGAGGGTCGATTCTAAGACAAGGAACAGGTTCAATGTCTCGCTGTTGTAGAATTGGTGGTAAAGGTATAGAGGAAGGCATTTCAACTCGATTGCATGGGAGATAGAAGTCCCACACCATGAGGCCTTGAGAACGCGACTTCTTTCGAATAAGATGTTTGCCCTCATGAATCCATCGCTCATGTTGGCCATCATTTGAATGAAAGGTACACTCAGCATGGGCACAGGGTATGAAGAGACTTTGCCCTGGTGGTCATGGCGTATTATCTATGGCTCCAGAGGGAGCCCACCTTGGCATTCGTTTTTCAAGCTTGTTCCATGTGGGGACAAAATGCTGTTGGCTCTAGAAAAGCACATCTGGTTTCGCGGGCCCATCAATATAGACTCCCTTTCTCACCTCTCCTTCCATTCAAACCCCAATCCTTTCGACCAGGAAATGGCTGCCGAAGCAGTTATGCTCATTTTCCTTCTTCTATGTCTCTCAATCAAAGCCTGATAAGCACAAGATACCCGCAACTCTGCATCTTGCTGACTGGTTTCTCTTGTCCAGTATTTTGTTACTGCGTTGGCAAGACCTTGACCAGATATAGCTAAAGTTGTAAATCTATTGATTAGTTTTGAAATTTTGCAAGAAAGATTTGAACCTAATGGAATACATACTTTCACTAGCTTCTTCGATGTACTCTCGTAGAGCAATCAGAGTTCCTTCATCACTGAGCATGCTTGACGACATTGCATGCTTTCCAGGCAAACTTAACCCTATAGATCGTGTTTGTATCCAACTATTCTCCCAACAAAAGATATTCACAGCTGTATGCTTACTGCTTCCCCAGCCGGTGGCTGTATTGAGTGCTGCTGTCTTGCGCGGGAGCTCCGGATGCTTCAGCTGCCAGTTCATGAAGTGAAGAACTTGGTAGTAGCTTTCACAATCTGGATTGCATTTATGAATTGGCTTTTTCTGCTTCAATGTCTGCCGTATATGCACAACCCCTAGTTCATGGCCACCTATAGCAGTATATTTTTACTAAACTAAAGGTTACTAAGCAAATTCAAATCAATTATACCTCTTTTGAGCAGGGTTACTCGGATCTCCTTGGGGACCTTTGTCCATTTCTCCGCTACTTATCTCTCCATATCTTCCCGATTTTCCTCACCATTCTCATCATCCTGCTGGTACTCTACTCTCCGTTGTCGCTCCTTCTCCTACGCCTTCTCCTTTTGGGCTCTTCTCCATATAGTGCTTCTGGCTGGCCCTTTTAATCTTGATGTCGTATTGGCAGTATTTGCAGCATTATTGTTGCGTAAACCTGACCTTTATGGAGTGATTGGCTGGTGACTGAGAGCATTGGGGGTTTGCGGTTCGCTTATATCGAGTTCAGGACTTGTTGAATCTGCAATGTCAGAGGGCTTCTTGGGAGGACCTCCTTCTTGTCCAATACTTCGCATATGTTTTCGGTTATCGTTGAGGGGTGGCATGGTGTTGTTGATTGTCAATTGAGTTCACTATAGTTGAGAAATCTCAAAGTATTATTACTTTCTACCTCTAATATTTTGTTCATCAAGTATCACTCTCTCTTTGTAATCCACAGTATATATTAGCATGGCACTGAGTATATTCTATTATATGTTCTGCTTTTACCAAAACATTCACTTTGTATTCTTTAACAACTGTTTCCTACCGCCTTTAATTAAAAGACAAAAACCACTACCTTGTTCTACAGTCGAGTAGCTTCAGGGTAGCGGTTTATCTTTTACAAAATCCCTTGTTGTGGTTGACTAGTTTGGAACCGCAATTGGCCTATTTGGAGGACCCGCTTTGACTCAATTTGCACGATAGCTGCACAACGCACGGCCCACAAATACCACGACTAGAGTCCCCCTCTCTCTGCACTCCGTCCCAACAACATCACCACTCTTCCTCCAGCTGGTGTTAGTTATATCTCGCGTTCTTTATCACTTGCGTTCTTGATCGCCCACCCGGCTCCCCGCTCAATCCAGACCAGGGCCCCCATTGTAATATCGGGGAACATCGGCGGTAACGATCTCCCCCGCCCAGGACAGTGGCTTTCTATGCGCCGCCTCCCGGAGTGGAACTAGGTCATTGCTTGGCTGGGTCTAGCCACTACTGAATTTTCTTATGGCGTTGTCTTGTTCTCGTTCGCTCTTGTTACACTTCCTGTTTTCCTTAGCTACTTCTATTATATCCACCGGACTTTGGAAAATGGGATACGGCTTCCCTGGCTTTTATCCACACGGGGGAATGTGGAGACTAATCGGGGACTAATCCCGACCAGTCCTTGACTACATTAATTGGACTGGTCTAGTTGCGGATATCAATTTAGACAAACCGTCTGAGCGTCCCTCCAAGACTTGACCGCTCGGACCATTTAGAACCCTGCATGTTTCTAACGATTACCCAAAAACACTATGTTTTAAGATTTTGGTTAATTTATTTGTACTCGAGTATGATAGTACCAGCACTAAACATGCACTTCCTCTAATAATACCAAATATGAGTGAGGGCTACTTCTGGTTTAACTTCTATATACAGTATGTTATCACCAGATTTTGTACACGAGTAGATCTTTCCCAAACCAGCCCCAACCCTGGCGATTACGCGTGTTTTTTCCAAATCCACCCGAAGTTACTCCCATGCTGGGGGGTGCTAGGTTTCTCCTGCGTCGAGATCCCCTACTGGTTGGCATGTTATTTGCAGTTGAGAAGATACTGGGTTCTGTGGTATTGCTTGTTTGGACACTAAGTATATATTGACGAAAAACAGAGAACGTCAGCGGTAGCAAGGTTGAGCAACCCGGCTGTAGAAAGCTTGAGAACACAAGCTATGAGAACTTTAAGATTGGCATGTCAGGGGGTTCGAGAGGGCTATAGGTTGTGAGTGTCCCGCAGCCCTATCGTGGTTGCGTTATAACGCCGCACTAAGGAGCTAATTGGCTATGCCTTTTCCCGGTAGACCTCCGGGGCCCTCATTGCACCTGGGAGCTACCCCCTATGTGCTTTCCCCCATTGGCCATGGGTTCTCCAAATCCGACATTCCCATACAACAAAGTTTCATTTCTAAGTTTAATTGTCGCACTGAAGAAGAGGCCCACGTGGCCTGTGAATTCGTCAATACTGCCTTCTAGTGAGCGTTGAGTTAAACTTGAGCCTTTTTCCCAGTGCGCTACTGGTATCATAGATTTATTGCGGACCGTCCAGCAGCAAGAATTGATTCGAGTTAGTTAGCCGGCTCGATAGCGCACTGCTGGACCACCCTCAGTCAGATGAGAAATTGATTGTTCAATAGGATTTAAACTATAACATAGGTCCTCTCAAATTTTAGAAAGGGTACCAGTAAAAGAATTATAATGGGAAATGATCAATATTTTGGAAAACAAAAATAACACGCACCAAAAGATCACAGACCAAGGAGCGGGTTACTTTTCCCTTCCTCAAGCTTAATGAATATAGACAAGGAAAGCAAAAGTGGAAAAGATGCAAAATATGATTAACGATAAACAATGATTTTACAGCCTATAAGACTGTCTTTCCGTGGGGTTAAAGGGCAACCCGCCCTCCTCTTAAGAGGCCCGTGCTTATAACATATCATAGGAGGAAATTGACAGGCTATATATCCTATAACGCTGAGAGGAAAGGGGAGAAATTCGTTGAGCACCAAGTAAAAAAAGTGGATTTCATATGACCACTACACTATGTGGCCCTTGAAGTCGAAGGGGGAGATAGTATGGTCCACTAAAATGTGGGGATAGGTATGCAGGGTGATAAGGAGTGATATATACAGGAAATACCACCAGAGATGGAAGGGCTGAGTTGAGGGTGGAGCCTAGTAGTGCTATAGTGTAATACTGCGAGTGAGAGGGCCTGTAGGGAGGAGGGTGTGGAGTGCATGTCAAGGTCTCCGGAGCTTTGTAGAAGGGTGCTGACATGGCTCGGAAGGCTCAACCGGGAAGGGGTTAAGTGAGCTATTACTGCCTGCTGAGAGGAGAACAAAACCTGGATCTTTTAACCGCCGGTTTACAACTCGCCGATGTAACTGCTGTTTGCTAGAGGGATGTGAGGTAAGGTCTGCCCTCCGGAGGTCTAGATAAAGGACACTGATATACTGGTCCTGCCATTACTTTAACCTGTTCTTATTCCGCTGGTGAGTAGATAGTGTTTGACCGTCTTTATCCGCCATGCTGGGAGGGACATCCCACCGCACAAAAATCATCTCCACAACGTCCCTGTTCCCAAATTCAGTTACTCAGGGGAGAGTGGTTCCACCGTGTTTATCTAAAATGTTGCGGAGCAAGATTCTCTCGCTCTGATACCACCTTCACCACATCATTATCGCGGAACTCAAATGCCTAAGAGAGAGGTGTTCTACCCTTGCTGTCTATATGGTTAGGAGAAGCATCTCCTCGTTCTAAAAGTATCTTCACGAGGTATTGTTTCCCTTTTTGAGCTGCCCCGGAGAGAAGTGTTCGACCGCTTTTATCTGCAGTGTTGGGAACATGTTCCTATTCCAAAAGCTTTTCCAGAACGCGACTAGTCTTACACCAAGCAGCGCACCAGGGAGTGGTTCGACGATCTTGACCTGAAGTGTCGGGATTTACATCCTCACGACCCAAGGTATTGCCACAATGCCCCCATTCCCATCTTCCGCTGCCCACGAGGGAGATGTTCGACCGTCTTTATCCGTAGTGTCGGGCCTGGCATCCTCCTGCTCCAATACAATTTTCACAATGCCCCCATAGCCATTTCTAGTAGCCCACGCAAGCGTTGTTCGACCGTGATTATCCCGCGTGTCTGGAGCGACATCCCCCTGTTCCAATCGCACCTTCAGAGTGCTCTAAGACCGATTTCCCGTAGTCCACGAAAGCGGTGTTCGACCGGCTTCATCTGAAGTGTTGGAAGTGACATTCCTCGGTTCTAAAGGTATTTCCACAATGCCCCCATACCCATTTCCAGCTGCCCATGAGAGAGGTGTTCGACCACCTTTATCTCGAGTATGGTGAGTCACATCGTCTTTTTCCAAAAGACTTTTCAGAGCACCCTCACACCCGTTTCCGGCTGCCCATGAGAGAGCCGTTCTGCCTGCTTGATCTGTAGTGTTGGGGGTTACAGCCTCCTGTTCCAGGAGGGTTTTCACAATGGTATCATGTCCTTTTTTAGCAGCCCATAACATTGCCATATTCCCCTCTAGATGAGTTGTCCCCAAATGCCATTTGTTCATATCTAATAAACCAACTGCTCTCTGGGCGATCCCAACATATGCACAGCCGTGGAGCCCTGTGAACACCCCAGGGTTACTCCGATGAGCCCTGTGGTCCCAATTGTCACCGCTGTGGGATATCAGTATGCCGGAGGATACGTGCGTATCGAATCCATCGAGCAGACACCGTGCGACTGTGTTCACACTGGCCCCAATTTCCCCGCTACTATGTCCTCACAAGTAACAAGAGCCATATTCAAATAGTGGTGCTCTTTGCGAGGTCCAATCATGAATTGGCGAAAGGTCCTTGATGCACTGAAAATTCAGGTAGGTTAAACAGATCTGGGTAATAGCCGAATGAGGGTTGTAAAATAGGGCGGTATTATTGAATAAATGCTCTTGAAGAGTGTAGTGGACAAGGCGGACGCTGTGTGAGGACGCTTCAAGCGTTACGAGCCCTAAAGAGCATCCTAATAGTGTTTCAATTGCAGGAATGTTCTGAGGGTCAAGGTGAGTAGACCCGATTTCTACTCTCAGGGCATGGCCCATCTGGTTGGCACCCAAGGATCGCTTCGAATGTGATAGCCACATTACGGCCTCAAAGGAGAGTCTCGACATGCAGCCCTTTTAGCGCGCTAATTTGTGCCATGGTTGCCGAGTAGGCATCTCGAAGGCCATTCCCTGGGATCATCTGGCCGTGCCTTCTCTTGCTCTGGTGGACTGTAACCTTGTCCAAGACCGCGTCGATGTTAAGGGAAACGAGAAGAAATCTATATCTAGTTAGCTAGTATCCAACCAGGCATTAATCAGCTGAAGTCGCGGCTTCTACTTACATTGGGGAAATTTCTCTGGGAATTACTCTCATAATCTCGGATGTTAAATCGGCATCCATTGCGTGAGGCACTCAATCTTGGTCTAATATCGTGTCCAGATATCTCTCAATATCCCTAATTGGAGGGATAACAGCTATCATGATCACCTCAGTGAAATATCCGCAAATCTCGTCCTGGACGTGAGGTCTCCCACTAAGAAACTCCCATGTGCTTGGTGAAGCCCTTCCAATATCTCGTAGTGACTCAAGAAGCTCTCGTCAATTGTCCAGAAGACCTTCATCTAAACCATCGATACAGATGAACACTCCCAGCAGTGATCCGACAGTCGCCTGCATCATTATCAGCAAGTGTGAAAGTTGCAGAGCCCGTCCGCCAAATCCCCTTTGCCCTTTACACAAAGCTTGCCGCACGGGCTCCAAGATTCCATCTCTCTCCAAAAGCTGGTTGCGGATTGCGCCTAGCATATTCACCGTTGACTGCTCCGCCTGAGCTAGGTAATCACACTATAGCGCTGCGATGGCGACGTTTCTATTATTAACTTGATCACACAACCAGTCAATCACTAAGGAAGTAATATTGCTTGCCGTCAGTGATCTTCACCTGGTCGAAACACCTCTCTAGCAACGTACGATGTGTCTTCCCCACCCCCGGATGACCGGAGCAAAAGAAAACACCACCCACCGATACCCCTTGGCTACCACTCCACCTCAGTTACTCCTTCATTTCCAGAAACCAACCCCCCACAACATGAACCCAGTTGGCTTGTACACTTTGATGTCTGTATTGAGGTCAGAGTGATGAGAGTCACTGATTAATCTGGTTGTCTTTGTCATCTGCTTTTTTTCACTGTAATGTTATAGTTATTCATAAGGTTCCCACAACCGACATTGCCGGAACCGAACCTTTGTATATTTAGTAGTCGTTCCATGGTGGATTTTGCGCCTCCTTCGTTTTGCTGCGTGTGCCTTTAGAGGATAATTCAGGAGGCTAAACATGCTTATCTACTTATGAGCCTTTTAGCGCGCGAGACAGAAGGAAGGAAAGAATAATTTGACCTACTCAGGAAACAATAGTAGAAGGAAGGGAGTGAGGCTGATAAAAAATCGCAGTCCGTTGATCATAAAGTGTAAGGTAACCGCACTAGTGGTACTTGCTAGATGTACTACCTAAATGAGGACATTCCAAAATCTCTGCTGCTAATAAAACCAACCTTTTGACAATTTTTGCAAGAACGAGATGTTTGGCCTGTCATTAATTCAGAAATTTGACCGATTGTGAACTGTCCTAGTCCGGCATATCAAATCTATCAAGAAGTCTCAGTATAAGTGTGTTCACACTTGCCGTGATTCCAGTTCTAGCATGTTCTCCCCTGTACCAAGACGTATATTCAAGCAACGGTGCTCCTTTCCGGGACCAACGAGGGGCAGGCGAAAGGCTCTTGATGGATCGAAAATTGAGGTATGTTGAACCGACCACGGCAATCGCTGAGTGAGGGCGCGGAAAGAAGGCGGTTTTCACAAATAGATACTCTTGAAGAGTATAGTGGACAAGATGGACAGTATGTGGGGACTCTTCCAGTGTTACAAGCCCAAAAGAGCATCCTAGCTGTATTTCAATTGCAGGAATGTTCTGAGGATCTAGGTCTGTAGACCGGATTTCTACTTCTAAGGCTTGACATAACTGGTTGGCATTCAAGGCTGGCTTGGAGTGTGACCGCCACATTAGCGCCTCCATGCCCAGTCTGGATATGCCTCCCTCTTGCGCTCTTACTCCTGCTAGTGTTGCTGAGTAGGCATCTCGAAGGCCATTCCCCTGGATCATTTGCTTAAGCCTTTTCTTTCTCGGACTGATAGTAACCTCCTTCAAGACTGGGTGAATGTTCAGGGAAACTAGAAGAAATCGATATGCGTTTAGCCACTATGTAACCGACACTGATTGGTTGAAATGGTTGCTGCTACATACATGGGGAAAATGTTTGTGGGAATTAGATTCAAAATCTGGGCCCAGAGATTTTCATCCATCGCGCGGTGTATGGCATCTCAGGCTAACCTCCTCTTAAAGTATCTGGCGATATCACCAAAAGTAGGGGTTAAGAGTATCATGATCGCCGCGCTAAAAGATCTCTCAATATTGTCCTGAATGTGAGGTCTCCCATTGGGAAACACCCGCCGAGCCGGCGAAGCTAGTACAGTGTCCAGCAATGATTCAAGAAGCTCCTGTCGATTTTTGCCATGACATTCGTCCAAACCACCAATAAAGATAGACACTCCGGAGACTGATGCGATCGTTGTTTTCAGTATTTTGACCATGCTGGAAAGGTCCACTGCCCGTGCGCCAAACCCCCTTTTCCCATTATCAAAAGCCTGCGGCACTGGCTCCGAGATTCCATCTGTTGGTAAAGCTGGTTAATGATTGCGCCTAATATGTTTGCCTTGGACTGCTCCTCCTGGGCAAGTTAATCACAGGATAGCCCTTCAACAGCGATATCTCTATCCTGAACTTGATCCCACGGGGCACTGCCCGTGAATGAGTAAAGAGCCAATATTGCTAGCCGTTAGTCATATCCACTGGATCGAGAGACCCTTCTCACCTGATATGTGTTTCCCCCACACAGGGATGACGGTAGCAAAAGAGAACATGATGCCTCTATGCCTTTTCACTACTGCTCCACTCCCAAAACTTGTTCATTTCCAGAAACCAACCCCGCACACCATCTACCCGACCGGCTTGCACACTTTGATGTCTATATTGAGGCCATAGTGGCGAGAGCCACTGCTTAATCTGGTTGTCTTCGTCATCTGTTTTGTTCCCAGTGATATTGTTGTGGCTATTAGTCACGTTTCCACAGCTGATATTGCCGGAACCGAACCATTGCATATACGTTATTTGCTCCCTCATCCGTTTTGAGGATATTTCGTTTAACTATGGATGTGGCTTGGGGATAGGTTAGGCGGCCCAACGAACTTCTTAGCTTCATAGTCTGCAACCGCTTCTACACCAGGGGAACACCAGTTGCGTGAAGGAATTCCAAGAGCGGCCAAATTCATGTCTGATCATAAATCGTAATGGAACAGCCCACCTGCAGCCAGAACGGGATTTGGTTTCATTTTTTTGTTAAGTTTTAGACAAGTCCGAGTCTAAGGCCCTATTGTGGCAACAACACACACTATGGCAGAAAGCTTTTGGAAGATAACAAGGGGTTCTAGAGTGCTAAGGGGAGGGTTTGATGCGGCTGGTAGTCCTCAAGTATTCTGATGGCCTCATAAGCACTCATCCACTAATCTGACCAGACGAAGATCGTGGTCCGCTTGTCCACTTGTAATTATCAAGGCACAGCACAATTTGGATGGTTTTATTTCTTTTTTCTCAAAGCTGAAATTCACATCACTTGTGTCAGACAACCCCACCACTCCCAGAGCACGAGTAAAATATTTGACTCACCCCCACCCCCCCCCTCCCCCAATTTCTGCAAATTGGGTATTTAAATGCCGCGATTACCGGACCCTGGCGCCTTTTACCACCCTCCGTTGTCAAAGGTAAGGGAACATTCCAGTAGATGAGGACCAGTATTTTTGGTTCAAGTCTCTGAGGTTGCAACGAGGACCATATGAGCAGGGCCATAATAAGTTGTAGTTTTTACCGGAGTCGTGCCAAAACTGGTGAGCGACGAAGAGTGAATAATTACCACTACCTTTTGTAACCCTACCCTTGACACTTGCTCTTTTTGCACACCAAACATCCCTAGTCGTCTCCCGCCCAGTTTCGTTGCCACTTACGGTGGAGGCTGTAGAAGGTAACCGAGCAGTCCACGTTTCCTCTCCTTTCACACTTTCCTATCCATACCACTTATCGCCAAACATTATGGATGATAGACTACCACTAGGTTAATGCAGTAGATCTCTGTCTACGGAGTTCAAAATGGTCACAATAAGCCTGCACTTTGTTTCTCTCAATTGTTTTTGATTACGCCAAAAAAGACTTATATTTCCACAGATATTTACTTGTGCCGATGGTTTAATAAAAGCCCTCAGGTCCACCACAGTGAGAGAAAGCTTCGGTATTTCAACACGAGAGCTCTGGCTGAATACATCGTAGCAGAAAATCTCGCTTGTAAATGAGCTGCCCCAGACTAGAACATTGTGAAATCCCGGTGCTAAGAAAACCAAGGACTGAGAATTTTAAAAGCAACAAGATATTTAGCCTATCATCGATTCACAGAATCTGGCTATTAGTTGATTGATAGCTAGGTTTTACGGCACTTGTACTAATAGTGTGCAAGTACCTGACCCTTATCCGGAAAGACAATATACAGCTTCCTCGCCCTCCATTTCCAAACACCTAGGACCTCACCATTCCCAACAAAAGAAAAACAAATCACATTGGTATTTCCTCAGTACTTACTCTAAGCAACTCAACAACTAATACACGTGACCTGATCAACAAAATGTAAAACCCAGTCTTGGGCCATCAAGGGGGGTTATGGTTCCCCTGGTCCTCCTGGCCCACCCTGATCCATCCTGGTACACATTTTCGGTAGAATTTAAAACGGTCTGGATCAGAATGGATCGGAGTGGACCAGGTGGACTACAGGGCCCACTACCCCCTATGGTCGACCAAAACCGTTGAGGACCCTGTTGGACTCCGCTCTGACACTTTCCCAATGCTGGCAGGGGTGAGTTAAAATGAGAGAACGACTTCTGCCCGTAAACAGGAATGTCATAAAGGCAGGCATTATGTTTTGTAGCCTATAATACCCGTAACTCCCCCAGTACTCCAGTAGAGTGCTGAGAAGCGAGCCCACAGTCGTTCTCGTAGCGGAAGCCCCCACTACTAGAGAAACCAGCATGCTCGTTGCAGAACCCCAATTCATACTCTCATAGTCTCATCCCACAGGTTTGGCAGGTCACTATCGCAGGAGTACAGTAGGAGCACCTCTTGCGCATTGCAACATTGTCTCAAAATGTGGAGACCAGGTTTGGCACATTTTAGAAGGCAGCGACACTTAGGTTAGCGCGCTGCCAAGTCCATATTTCTAGACTTTTGCAATGTGCAAGTAATTAGTATACTCTCTAAATAATCATCTCGTTTTTGTTTCATCCATGCTGCACCAGGCATTCCAGCGCTTTATCCCGCTATAGTACCCACTCCTGTTAACTCGAATAACAACTTAGTGAATTACCCCTGTTACTACCAAGATCTAGGGCCCTTCTAGTCAGGTGCCTCTCTCAACTATAGCTAGTAATGCTTGAATAGCGATGCCACTGACTGCTCTATTACATCATCCCTAAACCGGAGCCCTCAAACAGGTCTTTGTAGCTTTATCATGCTTCACTCTAGAATAATTTTATACTGGCCGGCAAACACACGGGGGGGCAGAGTCACTCTTGCCACCAGCCGGCTCGTCCATGTATTACAAAATAAGAACTAACAATCTGGTTTATGTTCCTATCTTTTAGTCATTAAGGCAGAGCAGGGTGACTATCCAGTATCACTCTGGTTCGTTATTTTCTGCAATGAACTCAATCGTCAACCTTATATAGAACCGTCCTTGTTGGTCCCGTCACGCTTGCCTTTATCAACCTGACAGATAATCCACACTGAAAGCTAGTATATACAAACTCCGAAGCCTGTCGCAGCCATCGCGATTTTATCTATCCCCATACCAGTACTATATCTGCGGCTCACGGGGATACCATACTCTGTGTGAGGTCTAGCGAGATATGGCACCTGAGCACTGTTGATGAAAGAACTGTGCTATATGTCACTCATGCGGCCAAAATACTACGCGATTTCAGCTCAAGTACAAGAAAATATAGCAATTGGAATGGCGCGCCTGATTAGCACATGGTGTTACGATGGTCACGGAAAGGGTAAGAACAGTCCCGGGTACTATTATGAACCACCAAGTGGGAAGGACGAATGGAGAGGAGGGAGGTTCACGAAGGCCAAGGCTTGTGCCTAAGAGGCGAGAGTAGTAAGAAAGTAGTGCTGCCTTCGCTACCGCCTCGGAATTGAACAAGGGATCGACTATGTATAATAATTGGGCTAGCTGTTCGAATCGTGAAGATTCGCAAGTGCTTGCACCTGATTAGGATATTATGGGTTTAATGGAATGAAGTATATGATAGGTACTCTGACAAACGGTACTAGATATCTGCAAGCAACCATATCAAAGTATCCATGTCGAAGTCCTTGTAGTCCAGAGGTGTTTGCTAGCACAACTTGTATTGCGTGACACCCAGATAGAAGAGATTATTAAAATGGTGATGTTTTGTTCATAAATACTGTATAATTACTAGGAATGTCATACCTTGTATACCTCAAGTGCATCTCCCAATCTCTTCCACCACCTCTTACCTGCTTCCCCCTAGGCAAGCCTAAAATGACCTTCCTTGCACTTCCCAATCAATTGGTTTTTCAAAATATGCACTTCCCCTCTATTGGAAATACCTGATATTTCCTCCCTCCTACGAACAGGCCATCATCTCACAATCTTCTCCACCCTGTCCACATCTATTTTAGGGCATTGTTCCAAAAATGATCACACCATGTCCTCGTCCTTAGTCCATACAACTAGGTTAATTGCAATCAAATCGCGGTATAGGCAATAGCGACTCTGGTCCATCCAAGAATCCCGCAATAGCCTGCTTGCTATACGACAGAACAGGGCACATTTTTGCGCACATAATGAACAAAATAAGAGCAAATACGGCACCGAATGAGCAACCGTGGGAGGGAGGACCATGATAATGAGCAACATAGTGCTATTCCCTGCGTACTTGTTTTACTCACTAGACTGATGAAGATAAAAGCTGTATATATAAAATTCATAAGGCTCTTCACAAACTTCCTAAAATCACCACAGCTTTCCACTTTTATTCCCACAGGTCTCCTCATCGTTTTGTGTATTCCGGAAAGAAATAAAAGAAAAATTAAGGGTTATCCCTTGAACAAACGAGATATACCTCGAAACCTTCCTTTCATTCCTATATCCTTCATATCTAGGGTTCAATAAAGTATCTTTCATACCCCCACTGGTTTCATGAAACAACACAAACTCTACGAGCGAGAGTAGCATTTCCAACACTTAAGCGGTATGCAGCCTCGGTCATGGAGAGCATTTGCTTCAATTCCACCATATATTAGCATATCGACCCCGTGCACCTCTTAGTTCATAGTGCACAATGCACTGTTTGAGAACTCCTTGGCCTGTGTTGATGATTTCGAAGATTCGATCTTCTAGTAGAAGCCGAATAGTAAAGTAGTATTATATTTCGTCCACAACGCACAAGGAGCCCTAGTAGTATTTGTCACTTCTCCGTTCCAATACATGGCTAATAAGAGTTGACTTGGAGATGATTTCAAAAGGGCGGCATGTTCGGAGGAGGGAGGAAATATCAGGTATTTCCGACTAAAAAGTGCCTCGCAGCGTGGCATAAGACTTAAGTTATCCATTGAAAACCCATCAGCATGGGCACCGATATCGGCGCTTCGCCTGTCTAGACAGTTGATCACCGGCTTCGTAATTCTCCCTTAGAAATTATAACAAGGCAAAGCTTGTTGTTGGTAGGGCAGCAGATAAGGCTCGAAGATTCATTCTTGATCAGAAGGGGTGTGTGCGAATTGGACTTTGAGATTCCTACCAAGGTTATTAATTCCCTTTAGTTGACGAGATTTCCGAGTAAAGAGATGCAGGCTTAGAGGCGAAATCATGAAACATCACCCACCCGGTCCCACGGGCCCTAGGGGAATTTCATCGATGTGGAGCTAATGATCGGCGATAAGAGTTTCACACAGCGGAGTGGAACATCTTAATTTAATACACAGTGTTTCTTTTAAGAAATGAAGGTATAATGGATATTGCTGAGTAGATGGAAAAGAAAGTCTCCAAAGGGTTTTAGAGCAAGAAAGTAAGCAAGAAGCGAAGGAAAAATAAGCAAGAAGGAAAAACAAAAAAGAACCTTTCGTAGCTTGCGTGTCCTTCCGCGAGGGTAAACACATACCCATAGCACTACAGCCCAAGTGTATGAGAATCTCCTGTATCAAGTACAGCTATTTCAAACAGCTCTTAGTATAGCAAAATCCTGTGCTCAGAGGGCTTAGTGATACACTTATCCAGGGGCCGAAGAACACGCCAGCAATACAAATATTTCTGCTATTTCGCTTTTCTTTCCTTCGAGTCCTTTCCTTGGCTTGGTCTTCCTTTGTCATGGCTTGCTTTCACAACTGGCACTTCTACATAGTCCATTGAAGAAATTATAACCTCCGTCATCGCCAAGAAGCATCAAGTCTTGGGTGCTGCCCGGCATTTTTAGCGTAGGTACAGCTTACACCTTTATCCTTTCGGTAAAGCACTGGATGTGTGCTTGTAATTAATAAAGGACGAATTGGATGTCTGTAGACTACGGAACCTGGAAAGTTTTGTTTATGACTGTCATTCATTCCTTGGCTAGGATGAAGTTTATTATGCGGATGGATAGGGGAAATATCCATGGACGGAGACCAGCAGAGGAGCAGGGGCGTGCGTGGAAGAGTATAGATCGGAGTAGCGATCCATTGAAGGATATGAGAAAGGAGTTGTTCCTGTGTATTTATACTCTGTCTCTGCTTGTCTCTGCTGTTAGTTAGTTAGTGAGCTAAGCATCGTGAAGTTATGAGAGTGAGAGTGTGAATGAAAAAATTTGTCCCCACTTCAAGCTGTCACTCGCCTAGTGGCTCTTCGCCCCCCACGCCAGTTTATCGCCTGCTGATTTTCACTGTTCAGCCATAGCCAATTTGTTAAACAGGTTATCCACGAGGGTATTTGGTGGGTACAACAGTAGAGTGTCAAGGTTAAGGTTATGGGGATTACTGGTACGAGTGCAATATAATAATTTGAACCTGATACGTCCCTCCACTAATTTCTTCAGGGGTAAGGTGAAGGCTATATTGGAGATTGCGAGCTAACAGCTATTGAGTAACAGAAATTTTGTGCATGTATAATCCTAACCCGAGGGAGGTCATTGAAAATTGGAAAACATGATCCTGGCCTCAATAGTGGTTTGCACGGGATTAGCCGAAACATTTTTGAAACCTTTCAGCAACATTCCAAGTATGTTAGTCTGTGCCCTAGTATGTCCCGTTAGTCTGCCATTTTGTGTCCCTTCCCATGCTCTCTTCCGGATAACTGGGCTCCTTTAACAGTCCGAATATGATATCATTCTACTACCAGGTGTATCATACCGTCCAGATTCAGGTCAAGAGTCAGTAAGGCCCTGCAACCATCGAGGTTAAGAGGTGCAGCGGCCACTGAGCAGCTTGCGGCGCTGCCCTCCAAGATCAAGTATACCGTTGCACTTATGCCGCGCATAGTAGGATATGATACTCTATGATACTAAACTTCTTAAATCCAAAAAAATGTAAATATGTTTCCTGAGGATAGTTATTTCACTAACTGGGATGCGCTCAAAGTGTACCCCTACTTGAGAGGAGTCCTGCAAGGCGGATTGCTCCCCTTAAATTATCATTCTATGAATTTCCTTCCTGGGGGATCCATAGTGTACAAAAGGAGAAAGATTAAGCGCTCTTGGGTACAATAGGTTACTTAAGAATGTAATCACCCATGGGGCCTTCCTGGTGGGCCGGGTAAGCAAACATATGAGGTCACTCGTCATTCCCAACTTGTACAACATCAGCAAAATGTATAAGCCAGTGCTGGTCCACCAAGGGGGTTTATGGTCCCCCTGGTCCTCCTGGTCCACCCTGATCCGCCCTGGTCAACATTTTCACTAAAATCTCAAAAGGTGTGAATGAGAATGGATCGCAGTGGACAAGGGGGACCACGGGGACCACCACCCCCCTTGGTGGACCAGGAGCGTGCAGGACCACCGTGCACTATGCTCCGACATTTTCCTGATGCAATACCTATGAGAATCTGAAAAAACCTAGCCGCACATTTGTAAACCTATATAGGACAAGGGAAATGTTAGAGAACGTTTTTTAAAACATAAAATAGTCGGAGAAAAACTCACTTAGGTATCAGGCATTTGGTGCTCCCTAGTGTATGCAGCCCAATACAACAATTTAGGTCACTTTCTAGCTGGCGGATTCAATAACAAACTGTAAAGAGATGTTTAATCCCTTGGATTTCTTGAATGGATAGTTATTCTTTCGCTGATGGAAATATATGAAATATTATCTGGTCATGACTATTGGGAATCGTCTTTTTCAAAATATTCAGTTTCACTAAATCTGGTGTAAAATGGTGTTGGACGAAAAGCTTGGCACTCGTATCCTATATTGTAATCATAGAACAGCTTTTTAAACAAAGCAGAGTGCAAAGGCTTCTCCTTGGCAGGAGCTAATGCCTAACTCAGGAGGAACCTTTCTGTTGTAGGCTAATCGGCAATGCCAAGCTGACTACTTTTCAGAGCGGGAACCTCACCAAATGTTTTAAACTTTATACTCCACGTTAATTATGTCGAAAGAGTATTTTATTGTTTCATTTGCGAGCTCCGGGCCGGTCATCATTACTGGCCCTTCCAGCACCCTAATGTCAATTTTCAAACGTGCAGAATAGGGCAGGTTTCCCCTCCATTAATTGTTCATGTCACTAAGGAATGCCAGGAATTTGCGATATCTAGTCGAAACGAGATCAACTTTAGATTGCGGCTAGACCTGCCTCCTCCGACCGCTATTGAGGGCCATACGAGTTGCAAGCCAGGCATTACCATATGGACACCTTAAGTTGCCCTTTCATCCACGATGGCCAATTTACAATTACTTGAAGCTAAAAAAGTCACCTGCGCGATAACCAAGTCCCTAGAAGCAAGCGAGCCACATTTGGTAATGATTTGAGATGAGATTTTCAATGTGTTACAGATTTAATTCTGGTCGGATTTTCCTAGCCTTGGTGTATTTCCATCGCGATCATACAGTATCTGAGCGATAATGACCAGTGGTATCATTCTAGAACTATACGCGGGGGAGCCTTAAGTAGTGCAATACCCTTGTACTCTAGTACAAATATGTGGGATGTTGCTTCTTTGCTAATAAGCAGTCGTCGAACTAGGAAATTCAGGGCATTGTGTACCCCACTATCTATAGTCAGTTGCAAGGCAAGAAAGATATGTCCTCTAGTACTCGTGAAATGCAAAAGTATCCGGAAAAGGCACCAACCCTAACCCAGTCACCCGACGTAGGCAGAGCATAGAGAAAACAAACACCATGCCTGAGTTTACTGCCTTTCTCTAACGATAAATATTTTGTTCTTCACTTCATTCGTCATGTGTATTGTGCTCAAGTACATATAGTAGGGTCTTTGATATCTTGATTAATCTGACGCGTTGTGTCCTGGGAAGAGGCGGGGGGCCCGTGCACCAACGGCGCCTTTTCCAGAGATGGGTTAGACGGCCCGGTCCGCCACGCATGGCAATGCCGGAGACAATTGTCGCTGAACCGTTCGAATCCCCCTGCAGCGACATGCTCTCGCTTGCGAATCCCTCTTTTTCCACGACATGTTTCAAAACCATAAACCTCGCCAAAGTACCAACAGGAAATAGTGCTAACTCTATATGCCCATCCTACACTAGTGGCATATAGGGACCTATTTTGAGGGTAATTTATTCCCCCCGGTAGTCTTCGGCTAAGAAGTTTTTGTAGTGCCGCCACACAGTGATTGATTGCCTGGCACTTCTTGAAAACCCGATCCCCGACAGCCCGTGCCAGATGGTTTATTGTGGATTGACGCTTAATTAGCGAAGAGAGACTTCCCGTGATAGCCCAAGAACACAGAAATATTTGCAGAAATTTTGGAGTGACATGTGACAGTCTTGACCGTTCCTGCACCGAAACTCAGATAAGTGGTAATTGACAGGTAATGTTCGTAATATTAACTGTGATGATATAGTTTTTTACCGATCAAATACGGTGCCCCTGTTGATGATCCCGATTCATCAGCTACCCAGTTTTTTCAAGACGGGTGCAACGCGAGGAGGTCAAGGGTTAGGGCTGCCGTCTCACTTAAGATATGCCGGGCGCTCATCAAAGTTAGCACCAAGTGAAATGCCAGAGCTCCGCAGTGGCAGGGGTACTGGTAGGCACCAGAGGAGGGGCGTGAATGCTATTAAATATTTCCTCTTATTTGTTTTTGTTTCCTTCTCGTCCTTTCCTTGGCTTGATCTTGCTTCGTGATAGTCACTTTCCTCACAACTCGCTTCAACATAGTCAATAAAACTAATCATAAACCCCTTCATCACTTAATACAAACTCAATCCATTCATTTAAGCCACTTTACTCCCCTGCATCCAACTCTGAACGAAGATCATCGCCTCTGCATCAATTATTTTCAACTATCCTGATTAAAAGGGACACCACTCATTGGCAACAGTACGTGTATGCTCTGGTGGGATAGGCAAAAGTTGAAATCTTTTCTCCTATAAAACCCCTTTTCCCAACTTCTGTATCTTTTCCAATATTTTACTTTCTCAAGCCCTGTCGGACCTCCTCACCCGCTTCATTACAAATTACTCTTGTTCTCTTGACCCGCTTCCTTTCACACCGTGAAATCATTCGGTCTGAACATTACACCCGTGGCAAACAACATCCCCATAGGGGCGAGGCCGCACTTCGCACATCAGTGCAAACAAAAGTCGGTTTTAGGGGGAGGAAGGGCCACCATTATGGGACCCTAGGGTGGACAGTAGACCTGAATCACCTGTGGCTATGCACCCATTTTACCACATTTCATTTGGCCCTCTCGAGTGGGGCGCAGACTTGGTGCGACTGTGCTTGGAAGGAGGTACGGAAATAGATGTGAACAGACTGGACTACATTCGACGGACTGTATCAGACACCATCAAATATAACATTAATAAGTTGGGGGGTTGCCTGCCAAATTTCCTCCCTGCATTGTTACCGGTGGAGTGAGCGTTGATATGGGGTTTCCATCTACCCTTTACTGAGTTCACATTCTATCATCACAGGGCTTTTGACCAGTAAGGTTTCGGAGTAAGAATGTTAGGGTGCTGCCCTGCCTATGGACAGAGGGGGGCTAAATGGAACGTAAGGAATTAAAGACCATCGCACATGACATCAGTGAAAGGATCAAGCCGACTTTGCTCCCTGATAAGATAACTGAAGCAGGGCCCCTTGGCACAGGGGCTGTGCCCCGCTACCCTGAGCAGTTGTGCAAGATTATTGCACGACCTTTGGAATTTTGCTTGCGGAGCTGACGTCAAGGTTTTGTCCTAGTTTTCCTTTTGTTTTTTATATGTGTATATATTGTCTTCGCGCTTGCCCTACAACATGGAAACCCCGCTTTCTACTTCTATCTCCACGCCGAGAATAGACAGCTGTTCTGGAACCCCCACCGCGGGCGTGAATCGAGATCATCGTTGAGGCCACCTTTCTACAGAAACGCAATATGTCTATATATCAGACTTGGAATGAGAGGAGTGAAAGGAAGAAAATCAAAGGACAAATGAGGAAGAATGAAAAACGAATGGCAGTCGGGGAATGACTTGCCTGCTCGTATTTCTCACACCCAAGGAGTTACCCCACAAGATACATGAAAAACAGCCCAGTATATTATCACATAGTACAAGTACAAGTCGATAAGCTTTTAGACGCGGTGACCTTTATTTGGCTTGCTTTCCAAGAAAGTTAGAGAAAAAACCTTGGTTGCTGGCGTCAGGGATGTGTACTTTTTGTTCTCCTATGTTCTCTATGTTTTCCTCCAATAGCTTCTCTTGACCTGGGTTACATCTTAACTTGTCCTTCTGCGGTTAATATATCAAAAATCCTTGAATCTTCACCAGTACCACCGAGGTCTGCCTTCTCAGCTTGAGTCTACGTGAACCGGAATCAGTGCAATATTGTAGTTACCCTTACAACCTCACTTATATCGAGTCGTTAGCAATAATGTTCATCGTAGTGGACTTCTACATGTTGTGTCTCTGCCGTAGTCAACATATTCTTGAGGAGGAGCTTTTTGAAATAGGGGCTTTATTAATATGACAATAGATTCTGGGGTTCCTCTAACCTCGTGTCATAGGGGGAAGCTCTATATAATACTACCAGGTGGTGGTTTAATCAGAAAAATTTGGAAGCAATTAAAATGGAAGTGAGTGGTGAAGAGGTTACCAGTAGGATGGTATTCGGTAGCGAGAAGGCATGCACATTCAAAGGGCTTCAATGGGTTGTGCCGATAATCGATATGTAAAGCAGAGGCAATGTTGGAAGGCTTAGGCAAAGGATAAAATACATAACTAGAGAAGAAGAAAAGTAAACAAAATTTAACACTGGGGTCATCGTAGTAAGATATGAGGTGCAACTCTTGATATTACTATGAGAGTAATATATTTATCAGAATTATTTTCCAGATTTCTGGTTTAGGGAGGACCAGGCTTAGAATTCAAAAGGGAGAGATTATTGTCGACCGGTTCCGATGGTCTAACGGCTAAGCAACTGGTCAGACTCAATCCGAAAACATCAACCTGCTCGAGTTCGAACCTCCCGGTGAGAACGAGAGGATGTAGCCCAGCATAAAGGAATACTCGGTACACCTCTTTTCTTGGTGGTCAGGGCAGAGGGTGGCAAATGCCCCTACATCTACTCGTATCTCCACCCTGAGAATAATCATCCCTTTTGAAATAAAGCCACAGTTGGCCCATATGGATGATAGCATTGAGGATAGTGTTGAGGCGGCTGTTGTGGAGAAGCACTATATGTGTAAACCCTGAGCTTATTCCAAAGGTCAATGACCTATATTAATGTTTTTTGATCCCAGAGCTTTGCTTTGAATTTAACTGTTAAGTTCTAATATTCTTTCTAATGCTAAATACTTACCTCCCAAGAAAGATCGAAACTAGCTCAGAAGAGTGCAGAAAATGTCTAATACCGTGGTCAATCACGAGGTCATTTGCATACATGACTTTCACCGCATGATGGCACTTTTGGCAAGACTTTTAAACGGCTCAAATACTATACTTTTTACCGGTTGGTGGTCTTGTCACGAGGAGACGAGTACGACCCCAGAGTTAGGCAACTCGTTTGCAATACTCCTTTTGTCAGCTAGCCGAGATGCCCGATCTCCTCGAGTGGGTGAATTGATCCCCCCACTTCATTGTCACTTGTGCTTTACGTGATTTTTCTGGAGCGGAGAAGGATCCATATTGATTTTCCCAATGCCAACCGGAACACTACACTGCATATAGCCGCGTATTGTGGCACGAAAGATGGATTCAATTACTGCTACCTCGCGATGATACAATGATCGAAAAGTTGGATTGGGATGGAGTTTGCGGCGAGAGAATGGGCACTTCGAAGTTGTCCGGAGGCTGGATGGGCCTTCCCCGTCGTGCAGATGGCAGGGGAGCATCGGGAGAGAATACCTTAACCTCACAAGTGAGTTCGGAATAGATACTATAACATGGAGCTTTACGGCAAGAGCTGGGATGGATGACCCCTCTACTTTCGTCGTGGTTTCTGCAATGAGTTTGATATCACTAAAATTGTTTTTGCTACTAGAGCGGTATAAGTTAATTTGATGAATTTATCCACAGAAATTGGAGTTGTTTGAGATGCATGGTTACAAAAGACCTCCCCATATGTTTAGTTTTTGTCGTATACTTGTACATTAAGAGTTGTTTATCAGTTCATTTTCATTAGTGACGTCTTGGATAGAAATTTATACACTACCAATGAACTTTCTCTGAAAAGGCATTCTTCATTTTCGAATGCTACTCGGACAGTTCAATTAGTGACGGTTTGAGCATGTTTCTTGATAGTACTATTGTAGAAATAATACAGAGCAGACAGCTTAACAAATGCCATACCACCAAATTTCAGTGGTGCTAAGGTAGTTGCCTCCAAAATCAGGAAGTGAAGCGAGGTTACCACCTGTGGCACCGGTGACTAGTGATCAGCCATTAGGCTCAAAATATCCATTCTTGATCTCAGTCTAGAAGGGCAGTATCAGCACCGATATCACCGCTCCGGTTAAGCCTAAAAAACTGGAGTTTGAACGAGCCATGGGGTGGAGGTTTATACTTATTGCTTTCCTTTCTAGCTAAAGGCCAGCTCAATAATATCTGATATTGGCTTAAGGTGCCACTCATGCGGGGACACAATACTCAAATTTCACATTAATCATATACCTGTCTCCTCTCAACCAGGCCCCACTCAAAGGTGTTAGTAGCGAATTGATTTCTTAATGGCAAAATTGCGGACAAAAATTATTAGTCAAACCAGGTTCAAGCTTCCATCGCTGCTAAGCCAGAATTAACATACTCCCAGAGATATTTCTCCTTATAACCGGTAGTATTGATTGAATGGTCTCCCACTCGCTCTCCATCTCGCCAGTGCAGACCTGATTAAAAGAGCAAACGACTATTGTCAAACACTACCACCGCTGCCACAACTACCCACATTATATAATCCTCCGCCTTGGAAAGAATTTCAAAAAAACACCGCACAATGGCATCGCCGAATATGTCTACCAGCATGTACATCCTAGACATCAGGTCGTACCTAACCACAATCTCTTAGTGGAAGCAGCGTATCCAATGGACAATGAAAAGTCCGATGATGACTGCCCTGTTGTGCGCTTTACACACTGTTTGGTTAGCGATAAGCTCCTGTGGCTTGAAAGCACTGACATCGACGTTGGGATGAACAATATCACTGGTTACGATTTCGCAACTCGACTGTTCCACTTCAGCAAGGTAAACCTGGATCAGTATGGCCTTGAACCTGGCGAAGTGACCAAGATCGAAAGCAACCCTGAAAACTCAAACGATCTACAAAGTGCCAGGATGCAGATTGGTGGATTGGATATGGATTTTATCAATCAGAGGATTGCGGCAGATTCTGGGTATGGCCGGATCCCACACATGGTTTTCCCCGCTGTACAATCAACTTTCTTTTCGGCGGCGGACCTTGACTCAATAGCCTTAGGAATTCGGAACGCCAGAACAAGATGCCATCCGCTGCGACTGGACCATCAACGCCCTCTTTTACAAGCTACACAGTAGACTAGTTGAGGATTTCACAGGTCTCGGCTGGCCGGACTTGGCTGCCGGCCTAGTCCGCACCTCACTCCCTCTGGAAGGAACCTTCGTCGACGACCCCCTCCGTCTCCACCGGCTAATCCGCTTTGGTTCACAACTTGGTTTTGCCATAGTTCCTGACTCCAAGGCCGCTAGGAACCTTCCGGAAATCAAGGCATCTGAATTCTCCTCCCCTCTAACACAGTATATCACTCACACCAACCAACCACCTCCACTCGTTTGAGACTCAGCTCTCAAAAACAAAATCCCTTGTGAGAGCTTTGGCGTAGAGATCAAAAACATGTAGAAAGACTGCAATCCCCATACCTCCCTAAGGCTAATTCACGCATTGGACCTCCACGACGAGATATTTGCCTTACAAATACAGGACCTGCCGGTCCTCCGGCGGAAGATATAATAATAGCCCCCAACATTCTGCACCCGGGACTCTTCGGGTTCACCTCTTCGCACCCGCGGATTTCCCATCTCTTGGCGACTAGTAGTGGGTGGTACATCGTGTGGCTTATCACCGCCATGAGCCCTCGGAAAGACCTCCCTCGTTCTTAGCCGACTATAACACGCCCGTGGTGGTAAAAGCCGCAAAAGATGGGGTAAGGTGTACCAAGACGGACAGCGCCATAATGGGGAAAGCTTTGCAAACTAGGATGTCATTGAGAACATGGTCATTAAGGCGGAGCCTTGGGGCGGAGACAAAACGGACTTGGGAATGCACACTTCAGGAACCCACTGGCAAAACCAGGTTGGGGCTTGCTTGATGTTCGAAGTTATAGACTTGAAAAAGGATACCAACAATGATCAGGATGGAGAAAGAGCAATGGATAAATAGGAAACCTCGCTAGAAATAATTGCCACGAAAGGCTTGCAAGCCGGTTTGACTTCAACGAGGTTGTTGAAGGGATCATCTCCGTCTTCGTTCGTAAAATAGTGGAATACCGGCTAATAGTGTGGATGATTAGGGTGAGGCAGCAGCAGCAGAGTACTCCCTCGCCACAGGAGCTTGGGTGGGGCCCACCATTGAGAAATCCCTCCAATACCAACTCAATCATCTCTACAAGAGCAAGAATGAGCTACTACAGTGGGTTCGGGAAACCAGGCAGGCCCTATTGCATGGGCTGGAGTATATTGATTCTGGCCAGGGGAAGGGGAAGGGCAAGAAAATAAACCTAAATAAGCGGAAATGGGAAAGGAGAACTAGAAGTGCACCTCATGCCCCTGCTATGTACTAAGAGATGAGTAAAAGCCGGGCAAACCAACAACTCTATTAGTGTTACAACTGGGACAAATAGATGTTGTTACCCACCACACAAATCACCATCGGTTATAATTCTTTCTATAGATACCGATCGTATACCTGAAGGCTGGTTTCAAACAGATGAGACAAGTGTATCAAAATTTGACAATGTTCAGTGAGTTGCACTTCAATAATGCAGCATGAACGAAACTGTTAAGTACAAACAAAGATAATTATTCGTGCAGAAGTATCACGCCATTTACCCATCTTCTAAAGCCATTCTCCTACCCCGCAGACCCCACTCTCCTTGCCCGCTTCGCTAGGTCTTCCACCCCACTTCTAGCGTCCTTCACCGAGTCTAGACTCCACGCTGAATCAACGCATATCCTGCTAACATCTCCTGTCTTGAAAATTGATTGTTCAAATTGTGCCCCAATCCTCTCTGCAAGTAAAGCAATAGAAACTTCGCAGAACTTCTGCTCACTATGTATTTATTACTTGGGAGGAACCGGTTTCATGTCCTCAGCCCAAACGCATCTTAAGTTCTGACAAAGAAATACGCCTACAGAGCTAGGGAGGACATTGGGGTCTAGCCGATATGAGATAGCCGCCCAATAATTATCACCCACCCAGTGATGTCTCAACACCAGAAAAGATACAGCCCTGTAAGGCGGAACAACATTGGAAGAAACAAGCTTTGGACAAAGCTGTTGTTCGTCATTGATCACAATGGAAGATAGTAATGTGAAATTCAACACTGATTACCACTACTGTGGGAGTGATATCCACTGATGGGTCTGAGCGCCGGTAATTGACAATACAATCTTGGCTTTTGACCAATTACACTAACTCTCACTCCAAAGGACATTATTCTTGAGATTTGCTTTGATTCCTCCTCTTGATGATGGAAAGTCTCTTTGGGAAAATCAGATCTCAAAGGAGTTGGGGAGAATGAGAAGGTGAATGCAAGAGGAGGGCTAGGTTGAGCTAGAGGTTGTGTTTAGGGGATCAGGTGGAAAGAAGAGCGGAGGATTTAGCAGGAGAAGGAGGGAGATAACATTGACTCGGAGAGATTGGAGGAGGTTATGGGGAGGGGAGTTGCTCCCCATGGAATTATGAGTACGTGTCTCGCGCTTACACCCCTCATTTCTAGCATTACTTTGAACTTCTTGCTTTCTGTGAGATATGTTATTACGAGAAGTTTGACGGTGTCCCTTGGGAGTTGAGGAAGTTTGCTAAAAATCCGGGAGAGAAGGTGGACGATTTTGAGGAAGTGGTTTCGTCCAGCAGCTCTTTTTTTCCTTTTCTGAGTGCCTTATATAACATATCTGCCCGTGCACTTCTCTTCCATCAGGTTAGTGGAAAATTTCATATTATATTATATCTTTGTCGGTAAATTGATGGGACTCCCACACATGTATCTACTTTTGATATATATTTATTTTCTATTATGAAAGAAGTTATGACTGTCTACATGGTTAGGAAAAGTTGAACCATTGGTTGAAAATTTTGGATTTGTGCACAGGACTCACCCAAGTCCGCCTACTAATGGCTAGTCATTTCCTTCTAATCTTTTTCCAATATATTTCGTTCAGGATCTCTTGTAATTGTCTTTCACCTCTAGACTCTGCATTCAATTTCTCCTTTTTTCTTTTTCCGCTTTGTATTTGTTTGCATCTTCGTAAATATGATACCGGATATACCACCCTTCTCGTTTTGCGCTTTTCACTCTATCCTATATTCCCAACCTTAACATTTATGCTCGTAAGATCTGCACTAATAGCTAGATAAATCGATACACTGGGGTTACATTAGTTGGATTGTTCTAGCCTTAGAGTAGTTGAACCACAGACCGACTAGAAGTGCACTGCGGAATATTGATCGAAGCGCACAGATGGGTAAATGGTCGCAGATGTCGAAATGGGCACTCTATACCCTTCACCGTACCAATAGGCGCAAGGAAACCAAGGGGACTAGTGGGAATACAGTGGCACCTCAAATATGATGCTTAGTTGGCTGGGCAAAAAGTAATATCAGCGTGATGGTGATTATAATTGATCTCTGTTCATCATACGGCTATACAAATGGTGTCCGCACTTCTATACAGCGCCATATAGACACACCTCATTATCGGCACTCACTCAACCTTTTTTTTAAACAATACAAGGTTCTAATAGTCGGATAACTGACCACAAAATACTACCTTCGGCCATTCGAGTGAAGCGAAAAGTGAGCAAAGTTCTACCACCGCCGATGTCCAGGTGTTAGGTGCTTCCTGAGTAACTTGAGAAGCTATGGTACCTACAAGTAAAAGTCCTCACAATATGGAACCCGTAGATCGCATTTGTGACTCCATTTATCTTCTCTGAGTATCGCATATGCTCTTACCTAGTAGACCGCGTGGATTCCCCAGAGGAGCAGGTGAGAGGATCATGGGATTATTATTTGGTTGGAAAAAACATTTTTTAGCCTGCATCGACCACCTTTTTCCCAACTGACCAAACAGGTGAACCAGAGTCGCCCTGCACACATCTCACAGCTACACCAATGAGCTTTACTTTCTGCGGTTTAATCGTGCGGGTCACCCTCACGGGAACCTTTAACATCAAGATTGGCAATAGACGCAAAGGAATACCATCCGGGGAAGACCCACAGGATAATAGGTTTTCTCCAAAGGGTATTATTAATATTGTATTGCAATATGCCATAGTGTCTTCCCTACTTGTACCATTTACATCTACAACACCAATATTCAAAATTGTACAACTGAACCAGTTCCGCCTCGATTCATCATCCCTCACATCCAGGAATAGCTAGCTTTCCCAAACTTCCCAATATCCAAATTTCACTTTTATTGCACAGGTTTTGCGTCCTGGGTGACCTTGTGAAACTCATTATTCTTTCAAAATCTGTGTACTCGGACCTTTTCTGGCAGGGGCCTATCCCATGGGCCAGTGAGACCTGCATTTTATTACCTTTTAATTCACAACCAGGTCTCTGATCCCTTTTGCTATACTGAATTTCCTCACCTTTAGCGTAGAAACAGACAAGATGATCACCCTGATTGATTCAAATATCGCCCGTTGAAGTTATATACTTATACTCGCAGTGTCTTACTGTTTTGTGAAGGGACTGCTATTGCATAGCGCCAAAATTTGGCCCTTGTTCTGTGATTTGGGCGGTATGCAATAGGAGTCTTTTCTAAAGATGCTTCGATACCGCGAGTAAATCTCATACCCACCCTTCCACAACCCTGTCAGTGGCCCAATCGTGCTATCTGACCTTTCACGGAGATTGTAGTCCACACGCTTAGCCTGATATGCTGGCTTGATGGAACCACTGGCCTAAGTTCCGCACACTTCTGTTCATTCTCCCGGTCTCTCAAAAGAAGACTTTTTCCATTCCCTCCTTTTCTGGCTTGCTACTGGCAGCTCTGTTGCTTATATACCCTGCCTCCCCACAATGACAGCCTCTCCGCGGAAATCTTCGCATCAAAGGGAGGTCTTCGCAACCTTTCCTCACATCTGCATTTTGCTCATGTTCCCCCCCCTGATGAAACCCAGAGTAGCTCACGCCCCTAGGACGCTACTATGGACTCTCATTCTGAAATCAATGCCGGCATCAACCACCCCCCCCCTCCAAGATGCCTTTGCTTTCGATTCTGCAGACACAGGGAGTATACCAGAAAATATCCGTGAATGCGCCAACAAGTTTCTTGATCTCGGAAATAAGAGAGGGATTAGCTTTCCACTTGATAAATATTTATCGCTCTCTGGTGGGTCTCTGGGCTATGGGAACTTGCCTACTCTCTACATCCCCGGTTTGGGGTTAGACTTCTTATTTGCTATGGGTACCGTATAGTGTTAGCTGTGCCAACCACCGAACCTAGCGGGTGATGAACATGGGTATTTAGTGGAGCAACAAAGCATATGGTCAAGATTAGGATTAACAAAAAGTACTGGTAATTGATCCGTGTTTATCACCCACCTATAGCAAAGACTGGCAAGAACCATCAAGGGTTAATTACGTCTCGAAATCGCAATAAGATGCCATACGCTAACTCTTTGTAGCCAGAACTAGGCCTTTCAAGCCTCTTATTTTGACACAAGCGTGAGTTCCACCCCAGGCGCTTCTTATTTCCAGGTACTTAGCGCTTGACGGTTCTTACACGTTTTCACAGTATTTCATCCTTGGCATGGTGGTGGCTGTACCTCCGCAGTGCTGTGGATTGGGCTTCGTTACGTGTCTTCTTTATCCTAGTATGTACCTAAAACCCTTCCAATCGAATTAAGGAAAAATAAAACAACCATCTTTCTAATCGAAATCTGTTACTCCTCATCTGTCCTTTTCCCTTTACTAAAGACCACCATGCCAGTATGGCGCTGGATACAAAAGAGATCCATTAGCTTGTTGAAATCAGTTTCCAAGATAGGGCGGAGGAAAAACTTCACCCTCACTTGAGGTAAAAAAGGACCAAATACACAGCGACTCGCTTCACGGGCAACCACAACGTCCCTTCATGCCTACCTCGTATTGCGCCACCTGCGGCTGATGATATCCCATACCAGATTTGACTGGTACTGCATCTGGCTAACCTATCCGAGTTGTAATTTATTCGGACTAATAACAGGTCGAAGTGACAGCAAACAGGCTTCCCAAACCTGGGGGGGGAGAACAAATTATATATTGTCTGATTTACCATATCCTCTCACCCCGGGCTCTATATGCTGTAGGTTTAATCTAGTTCTCAGGTCGATCTGTGGGCATTTTCTCTTAATTCTGGGTCCTTTGCAAAGTGTAACTCGCGACTGGACGATACCTGTTCTATTTACACAGAGCACTGGACAGGATCAAGGGGGACTTCCTCCTAGACTGCATGCAGGGGCCTTGGGTTCGGGACCAGTTTTCTCAGTATAAAGCAAATGGGGGACCTTTCTGAAAGACACACATCAAATCCGCTCCTTGATCAAAAAAATCTTACCACCTACTCAGGCTGAATTGACAGCCATAAAAAGCATCTTAGGCCGCGGGGCTTCATCAGTTTGTGAGTGCGCGGCAAACAGAGCCGAGATAGTATGGCTTTGCCGAGTATCGCAGATTGTTGACTACTTCGGGTTCCTTGGTCATACACATTCTATTACTTGGATGTTATCATCACTTGCCCACAGTTTTCACTGATTAACTTCTTTCAATAGTTTATATTGCTACAGAGATATCACCAATCAAGCCACTCCAGCAAACGGCATTCCACTCTGAAGGTGAGCCAACTCACCCCTCCTATACTGAAATCTATCTAGAAAGTGGCATCGTGATTTTCAAACTCACCGGCACACTCTTCGCGATCTCATTGGCCATCAGCGCGCAGTCCTGGTCAATAAATTTGAACCAGTGCACCCACTACCTCCAGAGTTCGAAAGTCTACCACTCCATCCAGTAGGCCATGGCTTGTACTCTGTGAATGGTCCAGGGTTTCATAACAATCATAGCGAATGCGCCATTACCCACCCCCTGGGGTACCAGTTTTCCAACCCTGTTACCAAGAACACCAGAGGCTCTTCTTATCTTCAGCCAACTATAAATGCCATCTATAAGTTAGAAATTCCTCTCTGCTCATTTCTCTCTCACTTCCCAATTGCGACACCTCTCCCCCAACACGAGCCCAGCCCCAGAATACTCCCCCCGGCGGACTATAAGTGTAATGAACTCAGTTGTACTTGGAAATCTCCATTCAAGACAAAGCAGAGGTTAATTCGTCGCAGTAAGATTGATCATCTCAAAAAAGGTCTCAATTGCCAAATCCCAGGATGCTAGAGCTTTGGGAAAAGAGGAATCTAAAGAAAAGAGCACCTTCGTGCCCATATGTCGAATCAGCATCGGGTTCGGATACCCCACCAATCACGCCGGAGCTAGACTTTATTGTTAATACATTGACATATGGTGGGTTGTGGAACCTGTCCACCCTTGCTCTCTCAATCTTGCTCGTTTAGACATGGCTAGGATTGCATTTCACTGGTGTCTGGATTGGGCATTTCCAGGCAGTTTTTGTTGAAGTTTTGATTTCCTCCGTCCATGGCTCTTGCCACACCAAATTCCCGCATCTCCTTTTTCCCTTCTAGCTTTTCCTTGAACAGATATACCGAGTCGGCATAGCTCAATGAATCTGCTGTTCAGCTGACAGAAGCATATTTTACTATTTTCTTACTTACTCCAAAGCTTCGCCTTCGGTTCCTTTGACCCCGACCAACAACACCTCTGGTTTTTCTCTTTTCCTTCTTCCTTCGCTTTCCATTTCTCCTATAATATGTAGATCAAGCCCTTGAATGCCTTTCAATCCACGGGCTTGATAAGCAAAACTAGTATCAGTGGTCTGTCTGCTGACAGGATTTCCATTTCCGCGTTTACTATAACTCAATATTTATTTTCTATTACATGTATAGCAGTTGTAATCCTCAAGGTTAGGATGGCCGGAGTAATCAATTAAACACATTTCCTCATGTTGTAACACCACCCCTTAATTCCGCCTACGCGTGGTTAGTTGTTTTGTCGGAGTCATTTCCCCGTAGATTCCCTTTGGGTCCCCTTGAGGCTTCCACTCACTTCTGGACCTTTTGTTCGCTTAGCTTTTTTTTGCCCACCTCATTTTTGTTTCCACTCTAACTTTCGCCAATATCGGTTTTTTTAAAAAGCCAATATCCTTACTGAAATACCACCATTCTGTCTCCATACTCTTCGTCCCATCCTTTACATAAACAGAATCTCCCCAGGATACTCTGGCATATTCCCAACCCTAAAATCTCTGCCTATAGGGCTTTCGCGCTACAGCGATTGATAAAGTACAGGATTATGGTATTTGTTAAGCAAAAAAGGGAATCATCAAGTTAGGGTTATATAAAATCCCATGTCATAAATCCCTGTTCATCAGTGGCCCCCAATTTTGAAATGGTTGTCAGCACTCTAGCTTACCCTGGGGACTAGAGCCTCTTGGCGGGGTAGTGGGGCCACAGCGGGAAAAGGGTTAGGGTTGCAGTCTCGCTTAAGAGATATTTGACGCTTGGTTGGACGAGCCTGCAAGAAGCTTGGCTGAACGCGGATTTGATAACGCCCGGCGTCAAACCATTGCCCTTTAAGCTCCATTGTAAGTTCTTCTTTCCCTGAAGCTCCCAGATCCCTCCTACCTCTTCGTCCCTACGGTAATGAATAGATATTCTTGCCCAGATCCCAGCTTATTCTCTTGGGAATACAGCTTTTGGTGCCGGCAGCCACACTCTCCCTCCTTCGCCGGGTAACCTTGGGCTAAAGTTGCCCTCACGATGGTTACTAAGGGGACTTTACCTATCGGTCTACATATTTTGGAGCTTTTGGTTTTGACGTTAGACAGTGGCGTCTCAACTAGCATCAGATCCCAATAAACGTGGCAAAACAGTTTACCTACTTTTCAACCATCCAATATGCTGGCTGCTAGGTGATCAAAACAGGACACGGCTGAAGAGGTCTGGTTGTAACCTCTGTCTATCACTCCTACTACAATGCCCCTCACCTGTCATGCCGGCAATGACAAGGAAAGTTACCAATATACTCTATTTTCCTTCCACACCTGGCGATTACCTTTCCCATAATCTGGTGACAATTCAAAGACACAATTCCCATCCTAAGTTGTGTAGAGGGATGGTTGGTCTGTCCGATATCTCAGTAGCCGAGGGCTCTTGTAAGTTGCAAGCCTCATGATTGCACCCCTCAGGTTTGTTAATCGAAATTTTCACACCAAACTATAGTAGAAGGTTTATTAGGTAAACACGCTCCCATCCATTTCCCCTATACACCTTCCACCGTCTTTGTTAAGGGGTCCTTTGTAGGAAAATGTGAAAGCTAGCTACAGAAGCCTGTATCAATTATTCTGCAGAAGGTGTTTAAGTAACAAAGTTGTAATCCACTACGTCTAATGTAGTCTCCCACTTTTCCTTCCAGAAGATAGGGGGTGGCAGCTGCAGCAGGTGCTGCGGTACCTGTCAGTCTAATCATAGAGTGTGATTCAATCTTGGCATGCAGAATGCATTTCCTACAAAGAGTCAATAAAGCAGCGGCGGGAGACTCTAGCCCAAACCCTAACTCCTGGTCATCCTAAGTATGCCTGTGCATAACAAATTTCGTTCTTCCAGCAGGAATAAAATGAAAGAGAGTTCAGCATATGAAAATGGCAAAATTATGTTTTTTTGGTTACAAAATACTTCTTGCGGCGAGAATAAGTCCTGTGACAATGAGCGCAGTCATAACCCCCTGCAATAACGCGTGGACCTCCGGTACTAGCCCAAGTTCAAATCAAATGCTTCCGAACTAATCATTACACCAGCATAAGACATCACGGGTGCGGTCCTCGACGATTCCCCCAACGGTTGCCCCCTATCTTTAACACACGTGTCTCGTCCTTTAGGGCTCACTGTCGGGCCCCAGGATGCCTGTCAGGCCCTTTGACGGCCATAGACGGAATATAGATAGCCTCCCAGTCCCTCATAAGCGCCCTATCGGATACTGCCATATTTCACACCCAGATCCCAAGATAGAGTAGGTAGATCATCTGGTACAGTTGACTTAGCTAGGTAGATGTTGGGTTGAGATTTAAATGCTTATGGGCATTGATAGAAACAGTTTGTGCAAGCTGTTGGAAATGGTATTTACCGCCGTGCACGAATGATCTCGGAAGTAATAGTTAATCGTGTAGCTCAAGCCTCGCAATGGGTCGACCCGGGTCGTAATATCAGAAACCCGACCCAAACCCGACCCAAACAATGTCAGACCCGACCCGACCCGGCCTGACCCAATCAAAACCCGGGTTACCCGAACAGCCCG
>Ga0307507_10002392_pt1 | contig 39598 bp, 43 predicted proteins | sample 7_EM_MG_FD_207223 | JGI IMG/M metagenome (GOLD analysis project Ga0307507, IMG submission 207223) | Populus trichocarpa ectomycorrhiza microbial communities from riparian zone in the Pacific Northwest, United States - 7_EM | ecosystem: Host-associated > Plants > Roots > Unclassified | place...
TTGAAAAGTCCAAAGATTCTAAGGGTATTTGGGTGTTCAGAACACCTGAGGAAAAGTGGCATAAAGACTGCATTCATGGGGTTACAAAAGGACCTGGGAGAAAGTTAATGGTATGGGCTTGTATTTGGGGTAAAAATAAGGGTCCTCTGATTCCTATTTTTGACAAGAGTGTGAATAGATTTGTATATATTGGCGTTTTGGAGGATGGCTTAGTTGATGTCTGGCAGGAGGTGGAGGACACAGTTGGAGATCCTATCTTACAGCAGGATGGTGCAAAGATACATACTGCAAGAGATACTATGACTTAGTTTGCAGAAAACACCATACAGGTTATGGAATGGCCACCTGATTCCCCAGACCTCAATCCTATTGAGCACTGTTGGAAGAGGTTGAAGGAAAAGCTCCACCAGTGCTTTCCCAACATTCACAAGACTAAGGGGGGGCCAGATACTGTTAGAAGATGTCTAGCAGAAGCTCTTGATGTGGTTTGGACTCAGGATATTGAAGGGGATTTTTTGGAAAGCCTCTGGGAGTCTATGCCTAGGGGAGTGGCTGCTGTTCTAGATGCAAAGGGATGGTATACTAAGTATTGATTTTTTTTATCTAAAATTTTAGATGGAAGTTTTCTTATATCTACTGGATATGTACATAGATTTTCAGTTCATTCTAAGCAGTTGTGGTTGTATAGGTATTAAATGCCAGTGTATGGTGGGAGTGGGGTTGCCGTTGCCGCGCCGGACAAAAAGCTTTGTCCCCATACTTTACCTTCCACCTGACCATAGCAGAGAATACCATTGTAGCATCTGTACTATAAAAACTGGAATAATTGGCACTATGTAGTCAGGAAGAGGTGGTGGCACAAGTCTCTCAGGAGGTTTTGTCAATCTATTTATATATGCAATACTATAAGTGCTACAAGGTGAGAATTTTTTTATTCAACAATTACAGGACATCCCCTGTTGGACCTTAAACTATTGAGGTTTGGTTATCTCTCATTAAATTTAACTAACGAGCATTATGTCTTGACGGGTAGTGAGTACCCCTACTATCGAATTCGCGGGCATTGTGTCAGTTTTCCATTTCAAATAACGGTTGTTTGTAAACACTGTGTGCCAAACACCCCCTTACGGTAGCTCAGGCTATTGATAAGTCATTTACCCCCCAGCGTAGAAAGAACCGCCGTAGTTGCTACGTGCATAGCACTTGCTACCGCACTTTGAGAGTTACCTATCATTTATGACGGTGCTCTCTTCCCCTTAATGATATCATAGTTCCACACCATCGTCACAGAAAGTCACTCGACCGCAATGCCACTCCATCTGCCACATCTCCCAAGCCACACACCTCGGACGCAGCTACAAAACCATACGTCATCAACCCCACGAGAACAAAGCGAGAAGCCATCCACGTCCCTGCAAGATAAAGGCTAAAGTACCCACCCTTCGGCGCCCCCTCTCTCCTTTCATTCAATTCCGACTTCCTAGAATCTCTGCGATATCATTCTACAAACTGGCTAATTCATAGTATATAAAATCACAAACCTATCAAAAACTAACCAAACACCATGTCCCACCCCGCCTCCACTACTACCACGGCCGCCCCAAGGCCAAAGCGCCATCAACTAACCCTTGACCAGCGCGTCCTCATAATCGCAAAGCGCGCACAGGGTAAATCCTACCGCAGCATATCCGAGGAGACCAACATTTCCAAAGCGGAAGCAAGAACGATCGTCAAGCGCTGGGAGAGCAACCGAGAACTTCGTCCGCGGCCTGGACAACGACCAAAGAAGGGGCTGAGTGAGGAGGATCGGCGACGCCTAGTGCAGATCCGTGAGGAGCTGCCGGGGGCATCAGTGCAGGAGATATGGGACGCAGCGGGGGCGGCAGGGGCCGTGGTAGGGGTGGGAGTTAGAACCGTTGGCAGGTTTTTGCGGGGGGTGGAGAGGGAGAAGAAGAGGGTTAAGAGGGATGGGGCTATTCGGCGGAAGAAGAGCGGGAAGAAGAGTGGGATGGTCTAGGCGGGTAGGGTTAGGGGTTTCGCTATCGATAAGGAGGACTTAAGCGACACATCCATAGTCCTTACCCGATTTTCACTTCAGTCTTCAATCTTTATCCCAACAAAACCAAACGAAAAACAAGCATGCCATCAATTCCCCTCCATCCAACCTCCCACCCGCCCCCTCCTACCCCACCAGAAAACCCCCTCCCACAACTCCTACATACCCCCTCCGGCCTCGCAATCATCGAAATCCAAGGAACCATAAACCTCCCCCAACAGCCCCCTACCACCTCCTCCCCTAACGCACAACAACGAAGCTACGAAACGCCCGTCGGCAGACTTGTTTTTCCAGACGGCGATCTGAAATCCTCTAAGCTAGTCTATTTATACATCGGTAAGCATCAGCGGCTTACTGGTGAGGTGAAGGAGCTGCCTACGCCGTTTGGGGTTCTGAGGAGGAGGGATAGTGCTACTAGTGGTGGGGGGGCGGAACGAAGGTGGGAAGGGGAGGAGTTGGAGATTTTGGAGATTGTGAGGTGGAAGGTTTTGTTTTCGCAGAGGCCTGAGCCGGTTAGTTAGGGAGTGAGTGGTTGACGTTGAGGGGCCATGACGGATGATGCTGCGGGTGGGTGGATTGTAGACTTGGGTACTATGTTTCTTATTTACTGGTGTCAATATATCCCTGTTAACTCCGCTGTAAAATTGCGGCGATTCGCGAAGGCGGAAGTTGCAAAAAAATGTTGGAGATACGGCGAATCGAACGCCGAACCACCCCATGCAATGAGTTATTATCCCACTATATCAGCCACAGGTGGTGAGATAGTGACCTTTTCTCGGCGTGTCCTCTCTCGGCTGTGTCTCATGGCCTATACCCCTTACAGCTCTCTTTTCAGGCACCAGCTTCTTCCCTGAGAGTATTGAACCTTCAACCTACCCTTTCCATACAAGGCTTCTATCCTCGCCGCAAAAGACTTGGTGAAAGTTGTGGATAGCTGGAACCAGATCTTAGAGAGCAGCCCACAATACAGTTAGCGAATGGACCTGGTGACGTACTGTCAGGCACGCAGGTGGACTCGTCAATGATTGCGTGACAGCCCACAAACATTGTGTACCATTGATATGATGAATTCAGTAGTTTCAGAGTTCGGCAAAAGCTGTATTTAAGGAAGCGAAAATGGCACGAAGGGAAGAACATCACCGAACCATAACAAACCTTCCACTTTCATCACCTTTTTTCTTCAAATTTGTCTCTTTCTATCTAATCTTACCCAGCTAACTAATCCCACATCATGCTGTCAACCAACCTTTTTAAATTTCCCAGACTTCCAGTTACTCAATACATTATTCTCGGCCGGCGTGCTCCTTTCCTTAGCATGTACGGCAGGCGTCAAAACTATGCCGCATCTGAGGTAGACCAACTATGATTACTGATTACCAGTTTTTTCACTAACCCAATTGTCTAGTTTGATCACGATGATAGTTCTGACCACCTAAGCCATGAACAATCATTTGTGGAAGGAGAAAAGTCCCATGAACCGGAGAAGGTAAACATTGAAGGAATGCTCAGGGGATGCTTCATCGTACTCATGAGATTTTAAGTCGCTGCCAACATGCCATCGGATGTTGACCAACTAAAGGCAAATGCTGGAGTCGTAAACCTCTATTTCGAAACTCTCAGATCCTCAATTAGCGAAGCCGATAAGGACATGAAAGTCCAGGAGTCAACTAGAACTAAGCGATCTAAGAAATAAGATGGACCGAAAGACAGGATCTTGCAAACAAGTTGGACCAGAAGACTCAGCATCTTGCCGACAAGTTTAAATTCTATATTCCCAAGCGGCCAGTCCATCAGTCATTCGCCAAGGACGGGACGGGCACCCCACTTGTAGTCTATCCGAACCTCTACCCAGGACGGAAGGCTGGCCCCTACAGGTGTCTCATTTGGATGCTCTATTTTTAAAATATAGTGAGTGTGAAGTCCGTGCCATAAAAAAACCAAACTTTTTTCAAGTTATTCTAGTGCTAATATCATAGTTTATGAAATACCTACAGGGCCCTATGGCAGGGCCCTGCAGGTGGCAGCCGGGCTATAGATGATGGCGAAGCTCTGCAGATGACATCGGGCCCTGCAGTCGATGGCCAGGGCTACAGATGACGGCTGGGCCCTACTGGCAGCTTCTGCTTGCATAAAGACTGCAGGACCCGGCCATCAATCCTTAGGACTGCTGTCCTTATGCAAAATGGACGCCGTGCCCGGCCGTCCTTACCCACCCTGCTCGTGACGCCTAAGGCTGTAGTCCGCCAGGGCCCCGCAGGCCTCCCGGGACAGTTAGGAACACTGAACTCGATCGCAAGAGCGACAAGACGGATTCAAAAATAGACCAAGCTGTTTACTTTTTTTATTGCCAGCCTATTTCTAAAAGGCAGCTTCGACGCCTACATGAAATATGATGGGGCAGGCACAAAGGACACTCCGCAGCAGGAAAGTGACGCGAAGGTGGTAAGCATTATTTCTCAGTCTAAAAGGCTTCAGTACTGATTGTGTTAGCGATGGCTTACGTTCATGGAAGGGAGAATGCTCCCAGACTTCATTTGTCTATACGAGGTCTGTGACTTAAAAAGTTTTTTTTTTTATGCCTATTGACAGTATCACCTGTCTTTTTTTTTTTGTACATACCCTAGTGATATATTTCTCAAATAAAAGAGGTTCCCCATAGCAAGTGCTATCACCCTGATAGAGGCCCCTCGGTAGTCTGAACGATTAGGGCAGCTCAACCTTACTTATAATAAATGCGAGAACTTATGCTATAGATTCAGCAAAAGCTTTTGCTTTCGCAGAAGCCCGGGCCGGTTAGCTAGGGAGTGAGCGATTGACAGTGAGGGGCCATGATGGATGATGCTGCGGATGGACGGATTGTGGACTTGGGTACTATGTTTCCTATTTACTGGCGTCAATATATCCCTCTTAACTCCGCTGTAAAATTTTAGCGATTCGCGAAGGCAGAAGCTGCAAAAAAAGATTGGAGATACGGCGAATCGAACGCCGGACCACCTCTATGCTAAAGAGGTATTATACCACTAAACCATATCCCCACTTGTTAGTATTAGATTGCCTGTGAGCATTGATGTTCAAATTCACACAACTCGAAGGCCCGAAGCCATGGGTAGCATTATCTATCTCTCCATATCTATCCCAATCACTTTCGCCGAAAATCCCCAACAAAAGCAAATCCCCGTCACACTAGATTAACACCCACAACCTTACAAGTATAAGTATCCAAAGCACGCCCAAACCGAACACCAAATCCACACCAAATCCACAACCCCCCTACAACCCATGCATCACATTATCGCACATACAAACCTAAAACTCTAAACTAAACAAACACTCCCCCAATCCCCCCAACCCTGCCACCAATGCACCTCCTCCTCCCACCCCCCATATTCTCCCCCCTCCAAACGCGCAAATCCAACCCCATAACCAACCCCTCCAACCACTCACTCCTCGCAGCAACCCTGAGCAATCCCTCTACGACCCTTCCCAACTCCTCTCCCCCGGCCCCAAACCTCGGCGCAAGCACTTCCCGCCGAGAGGTAGGCCGCGCAACGTACCAGATCCCATTATGCATTTTCCATTCGGTGCGTAGGGTTTTTGTTAGTGTTGCTATTGTCGCAGATTTTGTGCTTATGTGTGGGGTGGGGGGTGGGCTGGGGGCAAGAGGGGGAAGGGGGAGGAGAGGAACCGTTGGGTTCGAGATGTGCTGCAGGATGAGAGCAGCATGGGTTGTTATGCTTTTTGCAGTTTCGTATGCTGGATGGTGGGGGGCTGGGGAGATGGTGTCTAGGAGGGGGATTGTGCGGATTAGGATTTTTAGAAAGAGGGTGTAGATTGCAGTATTTATCGATGAGGGGAGAATATCTGGGGTTGGGAGTGCGCTTAGCGATGCGTGGATTGAGTTTAGGAGGGTTGTTAGCATGGATGTCACAGCCTGGACGCAAGCATCCAGCGTAGAGTCTACGTCCAACCGGAGCTTTGCAAGTATCTTCTCAGTAGCTTGGAGTAGCGGCGCGCTGAGTATCCATCCCGCAGGGCTAGTAAACGTGCACTCGATATACGCCGGGAATATCGCCTCCATAAACAGCGACCGCAGGCTAGGCTTCTGTACCGTGCCCACTTCTAATTCCCCGGACAGCGCAGCGGTGAGTTGGTGAACAAGGTACTCCTGCTGTCCATCGATCGCCGCGCGTTCACAGACGGATTGGAAAAAGCTGGTGAGCTGAGTGTGCATGCGTTGGTGTGAAAGCTTCAGGCCATAATTCTTGAGTCGGCCAACGACGTAGGTAGGATCAGCAGAGGGCAGCGGGAACATGCTCTCGTCGGTGAAGAAGCGGTCGATCGTCACGATGTCGATTGAGTGCTGCTGCAGGTACTCGACCACTTGCTGCACGAATTCGACGTATGCGCCTGAGGTGGATTTCGCGTGGATTTCCTGCTGAGAGGTTAGAATTATGTGCGCATCGGTGTGCGGGTATAGTACTTGGTAGATCTCCTTCATAGACCTCATCATAGATTTTAGCATCTCTGAGTATTCGAGCCTAAGCGCTAGGGCTCGCCGGGCGGAATCGTGGTGGGCTCCTTCGTAGTTCTCTCGCATGTTCGCGAGGATCGCTATGGGGGGTGTTAATCGGATTTCAGAAACGGTGGGGTGGAGTGACTTACTGGATATTAAAGATAAACGTCGAGCTCGGAAGTCGGTCAGGGTGATTTTGAACTCTCCGCTCAACTCGTCGCGCACGAATGGTAGGTTTGCAAGAATTGGATTGGTAGGATCACAGTTGAGGAGGGTCGCAGTATACTCATTCTGGAACTTGAGCAATGACTCCCTTTCCACTAGTGTCTTCAACCAGAAGGATATAAAGGTCGTCTTGTTGGACTCGTACACTTCTGGCCCCGATTGTATAACTTTCGGAATGAAATACGCCGTGAACTTCCGAGTTTGCTCCGTGTCACGGAGTGATGACCATGACTCTGGATTATATTGGTCAAGATATGCGTCCCAATTCTAGCGGATCGGTCAGTATCACCAGCTATTCAGAGAACACCAACTTACTTTTAGTCCATGTCGGACTAGAAATCCGACAACTAGAGCCCATGTATCAACGGTTTTGATTAGTAAACTATCCTCCGGTTGTATGTCATTACCAAAGCAGCTAGAAAGCATCCTATGTAACGCTTCATATACAGTAATAGACAGTCGCTAATATTGTTAGTTGAACTCCTGTAAAAAGAAATATTAAAAAAAAAATAGAAACCCAGACCCATACCTCAGCTGCCGCCTTTTGATCATCCCTAATCATGATATCATCGAATCCCGACCAGTCTCCATAGTCCTGACTGTCCTCACTCGCTTGAACAGGAACACCAGCAGATTCGTCAGCACTCTTAGCAACGACCAAATATTGCTGAATCAAATCAAGAGCTTCGAAGATCAGTCTATTCGAGAGTCGGCCGTAAGAATTCAATATATTCGCAGTGGAAGCTGCCCTTTACTTAGCCCGCGCACGACAAAGATGGTAGCAGATCAGGAAATAAATACCTTTTGTGAGAATCACAATCGCGCTCTGTGTCTGTCCTTTAATTCCTACCAGCACACTGCGCAACGACTTCAATGCGTCAATAAGGATACCCTCGAGTTGTTGCTGATTCCGGCGGATGTTATCCTCCATAATATCTTTCGATAACTCTGTATCACCCCTCTCCATTGCGGCGCTGAAATGCTTTTCCGCCTCACTCCGTGCGGCGTGGTGCTGGTTCAAGGCCGAGCTTGTAAAACGGTCGAACCACTCCATAAATAGTCTCAAGATATCCAGACCCTCACCACTGTGCAGTTGGAAGCGCATAAGATTCAACCAGGCTCTAATACTGACGATGCAAGCTTGCTGATGCGACAGGTCCGGATCCACCAAATACCAGATTGCCTCGAGTGGGGGGCGACATCGAGGCGGAGAAGCCCACCATAATGTTGAGAGTAGGTCATGGTGATTTCGCAATGCGGTAAGATTTTCTACTCGGAGCTCTTTATCCTTGGGATATTGATGGCCGTGGTTTGGCATTAGCCTGTTGACAAGATTTCCAATCTTTTTTATCGGCGTCGATTCCTTCATTGCGTGAAGGCCCAAGCCAACTATCTTCAAGAGTAGATGAAAGCAAGAGTCGGAGTCCAGCATCTGCAGAGATGGATTGCGGTCAAGATTCTGTAGGAAATCTGGGGAACCGTAGGTCTCCTCGTTCCTTAGGTTGGCTAGGTTCTTGCTAGCAAAGAATTCATAAAGTATCGGGATAATAATATCAGTATTCAACCATCCCCACTTAGTGATAAGGTGATGACATCGTGCGTATAGTGACCTACAGTAGGCGTTGATAGTGCCAGAGTGCCCTAGCATATTTGCACTATATACTTTTAGAGGCCGACTTATGAGGACCCTCAAAAGAGCCCAATTCTCAGAGAGGTTTCCATCTCTCACTGGTCCTTGGACAACTCCAAACTCATCGAACTGGTATAACGGTAAGATTATCCAGACTCTACGCCAGTGCTTCTCGAAGATTCGTACATCTAAAGCCCGCTCAATTTCTAGAGGTCGCAATTCGTTATTTAACAGTTGCCAAAAACTAATGTCCTGACAGTGAACTGAATCCAAAGTATATATCGCAACGACCCAGGCTTCAATCAAGTAGTGTTTTGGATCTATCCCACGCTCGTAGTTGGCGATTACTCGTTGATCCTCGTAGCATTCCCTGATAGCATCAGTGCCACATCTCAAGAGGCGGCCAAGCAATTGATGTCCTAGTCTCCGGATTGTTCTATTCAGGTCTAGTCGCTCTCGGGCTTCAAGATCTCCAGATGCGAGTTTATATATCTGAAAGGCAAACAACAGACCAAAGACATGGAGCTGGAGCGCCAAGCGCGTTGACGCTTTGCTTAAACCCGGAGGCGTGCTTCCCCCTAGAACCGGTAAGGCCTGATCACAGGATGCGTTGATAGCCTGAAGTATTCGTTGACCAAACGATATCAGGTCAATGGAGTCAGAGAAGGATATCACCTGGCAAAGATAGTTGGAGAAGAAGACGTAAAATGAGTAGGCCCGAGAAGCCCACACATGGGCCTCAACATCACCACCCTCATGTGCTCTCTCTACAAATTCTAAGATATCCTGCATGATCGATTCAAACTCCGCCGCCATAGAATCTTCATAAACGCCCCAGCGAACAAGTTTGTCACCAAAACGAAAGCTGCTGCTGTGGCTGAATGCTTGGAGCTTGGAATTCAAGGCCTTAGATAAGCCTCCATTCCCTACAAACGTCTCGCTGCTGAAGATTGTTCCGGGTTTGAGTGGAATTGTATCGAACGATAATGTGTACTTGCTACCATAGGGCAATAATCCGACAAGTACAGGCCTATCATCCAGGGTTGTGCTTGGAGCTAGCTCCGAAATCGATTCGATTTCTGCGTCATCAGCGATGATTCGGTCTTCAGGAGGAGGCTGACGTCGTTCAATAGTCTCAGCATCAATTCTCATCGGCGTGCGCTTTCGCCGAGATCGAGAAGGTTTCATAGCTTTGGGGACCGGGGCCGGGGCAGGTTCGGGACCGCTACGCATAATCGGCGGTAGGCTAATCAAATCCTCATCATCCATAAATCTCCCCAGGTTCCGATGCCTTCGAGCTGTTGTCCGCAGCAACTCGGCTAGATTTAGTCGTTGCCCTTGTCGAGATGTCTTCCGGAGTCTTGCGGCTACTACGCCTAGCGGCTCCTCTCTCTCGAATTGTGCAGGCTCAGGCATAAAAAATGGCCGATGTGTGACGGTATTTTGTCTTGCTGGCACAGCTATCACATTCAAGCGTTTTTGGCTCTTTTGGCGCGAGCGATGGGCATCATTAACCCTGCTCAATAGCGGCCGTATACGCGTAATATTAGTTAGAGTGGTTTGCCTGGGCCGTGGTCGCCGGGAAGCACTCGCTCCTACTGAGGAAAGTCCGAGATCCAAGCCCAGCACCCCAGCAGGACGTTCGTCTATAGTGGGCGGTAGTGGCCTCGTTGGAGGAGCATCGCTAGTAGGGTCTCCATCCGAGGAATCATGTGCTCTGATGGCTATAGTTCCTTCTCTCCACTCCCTCAGGATGCTTTGCACCTCCTGCGTGTCTGCTATAGTATCCAATTGGAAAACTTTCTTTGACGGGCTTTGCCTTCCTCTTGACCTTCTCCCCCTTGCACTTCTAGTTGCAACTTTGAGAAAAGCTGGGGGAGAAATTTCAGGATTGGTAGCTCGATGATGCCTCATTGCATCTACAATTCCTAACTGAGGGGCCTTCGGTTTTCTCTTTGTAGACTTCCTCTTTGTTCCTATATGGTTCGTTATCCTTGGCTGCTGAAGGCGTGAACTACTCCCAGGATTCCTAGCTGCACTAGGCCCACCGGCGCCCATACCCCGAGGTGCTTGGGGTAGCCCGTTTTGGTCTTTCTGTTTCCGTTTTGTAGGCCCGCGATCCCGCTGAGCTACCGGAAGCATACGGTCAATCCTATCATCCTCTATAACATCATCAATTTCGATTACTTCGATCTGATGTTGGCGATGAAGAAGTCTCGGGCGGCCCGAAGGAGGAACTTGAGGTTGAATATTGGCCGGCCCACTTGAATCATCCGAATCATCACCAAAGAGAAAGACATCGCCGACTGGAGACCTTGGCCTGTAAGTAATCCTTGCTCTCGCCACACCAGGTCGGGGTGTGGAGTCCTGTACTGGGGTTAAACTTCTTCGATCGCGGCGAGAATCGTTTGCCGAGCTAGGGTGCTGCCTCTTGTCGAGTTTCCACCAGGAAGCTGGAAGCACACCTGCCGTCTTGCGTTGCAAACGACGGACCTGCGATTCGTCCTCTGATTCCGACGGGATAGACTCTTCAGGCGAAGATGAAGGTAATTCAAGTACTGTTCTCGTGGGACGGGCTCGAGGAGTATCACCATCTTCCGACTCGGGCGAAATTAGCCGAGGCTCCTCTCGCCCACCAGATGTTGACTCAATATCAGACGATGAATCAAGAAGAGAAAGTATGCCACCCCTTTTTACACCTTGTACTTGAGCAGGTTTCTGTGGGGTCTTTTTGGTAGGGGACCCATTAGGCGATGTCTGTGCAAGTGGTGTTCGAGATTGTCTCTGGGGCGAGTCCTCAGGCAGCTCGTATACGTCTCTTCCTTCATCAACTTCTGCCTGGATGCTGGAGGGGGTCAAATGAGTAGTTCCGGCACTCTGACCTCCGTTCAGTTGAGGCCTAGCAGCATTTGCATACGGGCGTTTTGAATGTGTATGGTTTACTTTGCGTCGCTTCACACCATCCGCCAAAGCGTCATTAGGCCTAGGCCTCTCTCGTGAAGTGCTCGCAGCATCAGGGAACTCCTCAAAGTCATAGATATCTACCGACCTATCATCCTGCCCTCCGGGTCCATCCCTTCTGCTGGATGGCACTGGCACAAACTGACTTTCGTCATTCTCCGGTTCCAAGGGCGCTACATAGTCGCGCTCTTGTGAGTCCTCATCCGCACCAAGCCCTCCATTTGTCTCCTCTTCAACCTCACTGATTCGTACCGGTCGGACACCTCGAGCCTTCAGCGTTTGGCGGTATCGCTCTTGTTCTATCAGATATGGATTCTTCTGGATTGGTTTGCGTGCACGGAGGCTTCGATAATATTGTGGTGCGTCATCCGGAGGTATTACTATTTCTTCTTCTTCTCTTCCTTCTATCGCGGGAATGACAACTGAGAAGCCAACACGACGGGGTGGAGATCGCGCAGCAGCAATCGAGGGAGGTGTCAGTACAACAGAAGGCGGCGACGACAATGGGGAAGATGTAGCTGCCGAGTTTTCCCAGCTTGGGTTCGGGGGCGTTCGTGGTTGAGGAGTAACATGCGCCTAGCTATTGTCAATAAATGTGCAATCAATCTGGGGGCAGAGGGCAATATGCTACTCGAATGTTGAAACTATCTCGTCTCTCTCCAGTAACCAGATCAGGCGAAGGCCCTATTGGGTGATTGACTTGATTCTCCTCATGGTTGTTTAAGTTGAGCATAGCTTCGTCTTCCTCGGAATCCATTGCTCCAGTCTCCAATAAGAACTCATCGCGCTCTTCTAAATCTGGGGCGGACAAGTCCACAACCGAAACCTCATCCAAATCCTTTCTCCCGTCAACACACCCAAGCTTGCGTTGTGATTTCAATTTCTCGCCAGCCTCATAGGCTTGTTCCAAAGGCTCCCATTCCCCATGTTGGCTACCTAGGCCAATTCCCCCTACACCCTTTTCAAACTTGCCGATTCCGATTGGACGTCCAGGGAGATCGTCCTCCACCACAGTATCATTCATTGCCATATCCCTCTCCTCCATACCCCTCTCCTCCGAATTTCCCACCGCTTCTTCTTGTACCTTTCCGGTCTGATTCGTAGCACTTCCATGGGCTCGGTCATCGCTCTTAAATTCTGTAATCCTCTCAGGCTCTGGCAATTCCAGTAATCCCTCCTGGGTCGATAACTCGCTGTCAGAAATGTCGTCATCGGAGGCAGGCACATAACCAGTTTCCCTCCAGTTCGTCATGTCATTATATGCCGTGAAGTTGACTTTGTTGTCCGTAGTGCGTTTTTGTTGCACAGTTCTGGTGCTGTGAGCGTTGGTCCAAGGGCTGGTCGCGTCACCTGTTGAGAGGTGGCGGACCGAATTTGATGTCTCGGGCTGAGTCGGACGCGACGCAAATCAATTAACGCGTCCTGCCCCATTAGGTTACAAGGTTGTCTATGGCGAAACCCGCACTCATCCAAACCAGCCAAACCACTCAAGTTTTTTTTTATTGAAAGATGCCAGATGGCATGAATGGGTTACGGTAATTATTTTGTAATTCAGAAGGCACTTCATACATTTAAAAAAAAAAATGAAAAATTAAGGCCCTGTTCGGCAAACCACAATAAAAATATGCCAAAAACAGCATATTAAAAACCTGAAGAGCGCCTTACTAAACTCTGGGACAAAGTTTTAACCCACATAATATCAATCACCCGATCTCACGCTGAGCTATATCATAGCATAATACTTATCGTACATGATACCAGTCCTCCGCAACCCGTACGAGGCCCATACTATTACCTTCAAATCCTTCCTTCCCATTCCCTGCGAGCAACAACCCAAAATAAGTTCAAAATGCGCGGTCGAGCTGCAATATTTCCTATCGCCTTTGCCGTAATATTCGGGGTCGCCAATGGTTCTCCATCCAATAAATAACCCTTTTTATTTTCTTTAGCTCCTAACGTGCGTAGGCATAGCTATTTTCAAACCACTCGTTATAGAGCAAAGACTTAAGACAATTCGAAAACAGTTAATCTCCCAACTCTCAGGCTTAATTACAGCACTAACTAGGAGTAGGAATGGGATTGTGGATCATGCGGCCGATGAAACTTCACCATCCGATGGTCAAAAGAAATTACCGGTTCATCCAGAAATCAAGCAAACGAAGGAAGCGGAGGCCACAGGAGTGTCAGATCCGACTCTTAAGATGAGAGACGAGGGGGAGGTGAAACCGGTAAAGACTCCAGCTAGCTGGTATCAGTTTTGGAAGTGAGCAGTGGGGGTGTAATATATTATAATATTATGATCTATTGGAGGGATAACAATTGAATCGTTACGGGTTATTAAGCTAACAAAGTGTTTTGGCAAAGCTTCCGCAGAAAGGATCTTGCTAGACTCTTTCTCCGCATTCAAAGCAATTCCCATAATATTATTATTATTATGTTGTAAAAACATTGATCAACCTAGGGTTAACCCCTTTCATGATGCCGCCTACGCCGTGGTCTACTGTCATCCCTTCTCACCGAAGAATCTAACTTCCTCCTTCTCCCCCGGGGTGATTCCGACCGCGGCCTACTCTCCTCAGCACCTTTACTTCTTCTCCTCTGATGTCTTCCTCGTGAGGGTGACCTCGATCTTCTGCTTCTCTTCCTCCTCTCTTTACCACCTCGTTGCACGTAGCGTAACTTGTCCGCACACTCTTCACAAACCCTCGCAGTGACGAGAGCATGCTTCTTCTCCCCGTGCTCGACATATTCAAAATTAAGTTCAACGCTTCGTAAGCCACCTCCCTCATCGGGATTCTCATCCAGTGTACAGCGGTGGTTCCGACACGACAAGTTTGCACAGGAGAACTGGCCCTTTCCATCGAGCACTTCCTGTTTGGTTCGCCATCTCATCGCAATCTGCCGTACCAGTATTAGCGTGATAAAATCTCGAGGCGGAAATGAAGGGGGAGGAGACCTGTTTTTCTCGCCACCTTGCCAGCTCTACCATTGCAAACTCCTTGAATAATTTATCATAATAGCTTTTCGCAATCCTTTTTTCTTCTGTATCCGTTTCTTCATCGGTCCGGATGAACTGGTGATGATCCTCTAAGATGTCGCGTTCGCTTTTGTATTTCGCGGGTGTGGGAACGGTTCCACCGTAGTAGGAAACGTAAGCCGAGGCAGCTTGTAAATGTCGAGCATATGCAGATGCAGCACCAGATGATTGAGCAAACGCTCTGCTTGTCGGGGACATTGTGATATGGTGCTGGGAGAAGCTGCGTTCCTCCTTCCGCAAGGAGCTACAGTATGATAGAAAGACCCCAGTGGTTTGCGAGAAGCAGATACCGGTATCATAGCAACGAATTGGGTCTTGGCGCCAAGGTTGAAGGGGTAAAGTACTTAAACAGCAATCATCACCGTTTCCTGCTGTCCTCTTCATTGCACGCGTGTTACTTGTTAGCCATAATTTCTTCTATCGGTCAAACGAGCGTCAAACCGAGCAAAGATTAATAGAATTTCTTGAAAGTCCGCTGCGAAGTGGATGTCTTGGGGGGATTGATTACCCGGTTTTCTGGGTGTTGGATGTTCTCTTGTTGAGAATTCACACATTTCTACATATTTCACACACTGCCAAAACTATGGACACAACCAGGGCGTTAGCACCAGTATAGTACTTGTACATATTGGCTGCCTTTTTACCAATCCGTGTAACAGTGGATACTCCACCTAAGACTATAATACTTCATGAGCCTTTGGAGGTAGTAGTGTGCTCTGACAGCTTAGATCTTTGGGAACAATAACAGTGCTCTTGTACCGTATGATGATGAGGCAAATGGGAGCACTCTCAAAAAATCATTCGTGCCTGAGACCTCCAGCCCGGTTTGAAATGTTGCTCTTGCACCACTCCCCGCAATTCTAGCGGGGTTGCGTGAGTACCGTATCTCAGCTTGCGAAGAGCTCTAAAAACAAACACAGAATACGACTATCCCTCCGTCACTTTAGCCACCCTTCATCCAACCTTCAAGATTGACATTTCTATATAATACTCCTAAACCTTTTCTCTTCACTTCTCCCCTCTGCCCCACCATGCCCATCACAAGAAGTATACTCCAACGTTTTATAATTTCCCGATAATATCTAACAATCTTCAGAAACCATTTATGCTGCACAGCCTTCCACCCAGCGTGCGAGGCCATCCCATCTTTCCACAGATCCCAACGGTGAACGTCTGGCATATGCTGTATGCATACCCCCATGTTTCTGGAGCTAAGCTAACCGTGCCAGTCTGGAAAATCCATTTTCCTCCGCTCAATCGATGACCCCTCTCTTTCCACTCAATACACCGGACATACCAGCACAACGAATGTGGCCCGCTTCTCGCCCAGTGGCTATTATGTAGCATCGGGTGATTCTTCGGGTATGGTGCGAGTTTGGGACGCTGTGGGCCCAGAGATGATCACTAAGGGCGAGTTTGGAATTCTATCTGGCCCCATCAACGATATTGCTTGGGATGGGGAAAGCAAGCGTTTGATTGCTGTGGGGAACGGCAAAGAGCGGTATGCTTATTCTCCATTCTACTCGACACCACGTTGTTGATTGCGGTTAGCTTTGGTCATTGCGTTACATTCGATACAGGAAACTCTGTTGGGGAGATCCTTGGTCATTCCTCTGCAATTAATTCGGTTTCCATCCGACAATCACGTCCCTACCGAGCTGCGACAGCTTCGGATGACCATAATGTCGTCTTCTTTCATGGGACTCCATTCAAATATAATAAAACACTTACTAGCCACCATTCAAATTTCGTCCAAGGTGTGGCCTTCTCTCCAGACGGAGAACACTTCGTTTCTGTGGGCACGGATCGTAAGATTATATTGTACGATGGTAAAACGGGCGAGTTTAAGAGCGAAATTGCCTACGGAGATGCCGCCCATAGAGGAGGTATCTACTCGGTTTCCTGGAGCAAGGATTCAAAGAGATTTGTTACCGCTTCAGCAGATCAGACAGTCAAGGTCTGGGACCTACAGTCTGAGAAGAACTCGCACACATGGAGGTCCGGGCCAGAGGGAACGAGCATTCCTGACCACCAGGTTGGCGTTGTGTGGACACCCAGAGCTGATAACACCATCATCTCGCTATCACTTTCGGGAGATCTGAACTACCTTGACTTGAACTCTGATCGGCCAAAGAGGGTAATCACCGGACATCAAAAATCTATCGGCGCAATAACAGTCACTGGAGAGACAAAGACCCTGTTCACTGGAGGCGTAGATGGGAAAACCTGTGGGTGGGATTTGGCCAAAGGAACTGCGGATTCATTGGATGGCGCAGGCCACACGAACAGTGTCTGCGGATTTTCTCCGCAAGACGAAAGAAGACTAGCTTCGATCGGACTAGATGACTTTATAAGGCTTATCGATGTTGGAGCCAAAGTATTCATGTATACTTCTCTGAACCCTGGATATGAGGAAGTAGACTAATTTGGCAATAGTGGAACAAACCATCACTGCGACGCGCAGCCCAAGGGTTTTACTTGGCTAACATTGAAGGGGGAGCAATTTCTGGTCACTGCAACAGAAAAAGGCATCCTTCTGGGTCAGGTTACCACTAAGCTCAACGTCAATGAGGTGTTGCAACAAAGCTACACCCCCACCCATATATCTGGCTGTCGGGATAAGGGTATTTTTGCCGTCAGTGCCACAGACCAAACGATCCACATATATAGCACTTATGTAGAAGGACCGGGTGAACAAAGGATCCACGAGGATAAAGTCCTCAAGGACGCTCAGGCAGCGCCGACATGTCTTTCCTACTCACCCTCGGGAAGATATCTTGCGGTTGGGTTCTCATCGGGAAAGATCATCCTATACGATGTGGACGAGGACTACGCAGTTAAAACTACCCGTTGGTCATTTCACACGGCTAGGGTGGCGAGCATCACCTGGAATGCGGAGGAAACCCACGTCGTCTCGGGGAGTCTTGATACGAACATCTATATCTACAGCGTTGCGACTCCAGGAAAGAACCAATCAGTCAAGAATGCGCATATGGGAGGCGTGACTGCCGTTGATTGGGAGGGATCTGATGGAATTGTCTCGGCTGGGGCTGATGGAACTATCAAGAGGTGGGAGGTTAAGCTTGAGTGAAAGGAGCTTCCAATTATAGTATTTCCACTAGCGGGGGTGACACCGAGTTGAATAAATTCTGGGCTTCCGCTCATACAAATTTCTATAGCTGTTAACTTTTTAGGCAATTACATAAGCAATGATTCTGAAGTTTCGTTCCTAGATCCGTAATCATCATATTATATCCCTTGTGTCGCCGAGATAGAAGGACCTTTGTAATATAGGATACGGACGTCCCTATCGGGCTTTCACTAAAAGTAAAACAGCGCTGCCACGTTCTAGTGCCGGCGGCCTAGCGCCTAGAGGCTGGCCGCCGTTGAGATGTGGAGGAAGCTTGGGGGCTTAGCTCATTTTTTTAGGTTGGGGTGATAGAGGGTTAAGCAGAGAAGGGATAGCTGGTCCAAATGTTGCCCCAGGACGCTCACACGTATCCGTATTGTGAGGTATTATCCCGCATATTTCCGCACAGAGCCACTTTGCATTTGGGCTTGGTGCAGAATTCCGTAGCTACCCGAGTGATGGGCCATGACCTGAATTCGAAGCGAAACATGGGTTGGCGAGTGCATGAGGCTCAAGCTACTAGTACTTGAGACACTTGAGACCTAACCCAGCAACTCAACCCCCGTCAAGAAAATCGTCAACAACGCGACTTCCCCACGTCGTCCTCCAAGTTAAGGGAAGGTGGAAGGCTACGAAGCATCGATAAGTTAGAGTCACGACTCCACCATCTCTATCATGTCTGACTTTCAAGTCGGAGATCATGTCGACGCGAACGGCCTACATGCTATCGTACGTTTCGTTGGCGAGACTTCTTTTTCTTCGGGGGAATGGCTAGGGGTTGAACTGGATGTCCCCGAGGGGAAGAATAACGGAACACTTCAGGGACGGAAGTACTTTGAGTGCGAGGATCGATATGGCATTTTTTTAAGGCCATCTATAGCGAGACTCATGGAGCGGCCAGCGGCTACTTCCATAAGGAGACCTCCGCCTATTATTTCGCCTCCTCCGGCGAACACTAGGATTGGGGGTAGGCCATTGAGCTTGAGGGTATAAATTCTTGATGACCAAAGTTCTTAGTGATAGCAGGGGGTTGTGGGATTAACTTAATAGCTAGGCTCCGGCATCACCGACTAAAGGGGTCTCGCCAACCAACGCACCTTCATCGGGTTACAATACACCGCGGACCGGCACTCCAACCATGAGTCAACCTAGCTCGAATTTACGGGGATCTATCAACGGGAGGCCAGGTTCCATGGGCCCACCTCCACATCCTAATAAACCCCCTGCCACTACCAATATGGGAATGCCTCGACGCCAATCCACAGTGAACTCCGTAGCACTATCCCGGACTGGCTCCAATTCTTCCTCAGCAAGTAATTCAACCTCGAAACCGCCACAGGCTAATAGGCTTTCATTAAAACCAGCAAGTTTGTCAGCACTAGGGGTGGGGAAGAGGACTAGCGTTGTGAGTACTTCTTCTGAAAGAAGCTCGCCGGAGGGGGGTTCTGCAGCTGCGACCGGAGGCGCACTAAGACGGACGAGGAGCGACAATGATCCTAAGATGTCTCCAGGACCTGGGAGAAGAGCTTCGGTCATGGGCAAGCCTGGAGGCGCTTCACCGGCTAGGATTGGTGCAGCAGGACAACCGCTTAGTCCTGCAACCCCTGGTCCCGCCCCTTCGGCTAATCCTGGGGCTATGGCGGCATTGTCACGGGAGCTTGAAGATTTGAAAAGCACTATCAAGGTGATGGAGAAGAAGAGAGTGGAAGATAGGGATAAGCTTAGGTTACTTGAAAGAGTGCAGGCTGAAAGAGATAAATTTGAAACTATCATTCAAAAACTGCAAGGTCCGATATACATTTCCTTGCAATACCGCCTATGATCTGAAGGAAACCGGTGCACTAACAATAGCCACAATAGCAAAATACCAACCTCAGCAAGTGGAGCTTACCGACCTGCGAAAGCAACTTAAGGAGATCCGGGGAACCATTGAAGAGATGGAAAATATCAAACAGGACAACGAATTGATGGTGGAGATGGCAACTCTGGACAGAGAAATGGCAGAGGAACAAACCGAGGCTTTGAGGGCGGAGTTGGAGGCTGTTAGGGGGAAAGCGGAGGAACTCGAGATGGAGGTTGAGATCTTGCGCGAGGAGAATGCTGAGCTCAGTGGGGAGATGACGCAAGAGGAAAAGGCCAGTGCTGGCTGGCTACAGATGGAGAAGCAGAACGAACGTTTACGGGAAGCGTTGCTGAGGCTCAGGGAAATTACTTCGCAAACAGAAACGGAGTTGAAGGATACTATCAAATCTCTAGAGGAAGATAACACCGAGCTTGCTGTCTACAAGGAAAACTTTGAGTCAACTAAAGAGAAATTAAATGCCTCGGAGGCTGCCGTTGAAGATCTTAGGCAACAGTTGGAAATGGCCGAGAGCGCAGAGCAGATGCTGGAAGATCTCACTGATAGGAATCTCGCAATGAGTGAACAGGTTGAGGAACTCAAGGCGACCGTTGAGGACTTGGAAAGTCTGAAAGAAATCAGTGATGAATTGGAAATTAACCATGTTGAAACCGAAAAGCAGATGCAAGAAGAACTCGACTACAAAGATCTCATTATTACTGAGCAGATTCGGAGAATCGGACAGTTGGATTCGAGTAATGAGGAAGCTGAATATACTATCACTCGGTTCAGGGACTTGGTCACAAACTTGCAAGGGTATGCTTTTGCGCTCCCGATTGTATTAATAAAGTGCTCATATGGTTTAAAATAGTGATCTCGAGGATATGAGAGCTTCACAACAAATAACCGAGACCGAGGCCGAAGAACTGACGCAACGATCACGGTCTATGATGGATATCAACATGAAGCTCCAGATCACTGCTGCTAAGGCTCAAAATAAAACTATCGATTTGGAATTGAGACGCTTGGAGGCTGATCAAGCGATAGAGCAACTCTCTATCGTGCAGGTAAGTATCTTGGGTGTCGAATTGTTGGAAGGTTTGCTAATAGTGTTAGATGTTCCTTCCCGAAGCCTTCCATTCAGAGCGTGATTCTATCCTAGCTTTGCTCCGGTTCAAGCGTGTCTCGTTTAAGGCTCAACTATTACAGAACTTTGTCAAAGAACGTCTTACCTCTCAACTTGGACAAGCTTCTGGTAACCAGGAAGATACTATTATGTCCGCATGTGGTATGTGTGACAAATTGACATGGGTGTCAGCTATGTGCGATCGATTCATCAACTGCATCAGCGGATGCAGTGTCGCACAATTCGCTAAATTCCAGGGCGCATTGTACGAACTTGACCCCGTTGAGAGGGCACTTAACGGGTGGATCGAGGGGCTTAGAAAAGATGATCTTAAGGAGAAGCAATGCGTTTCTGAACTTTCACGGTATGTTTTCATCATTATCGGGTTGCTTGTCTAACACTAACATGGCGGTGGAGAACTATGGCTTTGATGTCCCATTTAGGCGAGATTCACCTCCAAAGCGACCTTGAAGGCTTTGCAAATGATGTTCACATGCGCGTCATTTTGATGCAAAGTTACATGGAAAACTCAGCCACTGCTCTCTCCCACATTAGAGCAATCGTCCAGAACAAACTACCGGATACCCCGGAAGAGGACGAAGAGATCGCATCCAACTTTTCCAAGCGATCTGACGCGGTGATTTCTCACTCCCGTAGTGCGAAGGTTGTTGTTGGCAAAATCCTTCGATCTCTCAATGACTTCCAGCAAAGGTCGCTATCTTTGACACAGGATAAGCTCTCGCAGTTTGAGGCCTGTGAGGAGGCAACCAAGAAGCTCGCTGATTATGCTCGTGAGGTTGGTGATGGCGTTCACGCATTGCTGTACTCTGATAATACTTCTGGTACTCCAACATGGGTGGACCTTCAGAGCACTCTCTTCAAGACTACAGAAAAAGTCTTGAGAGTTGTTGAGAGCGATATCTTTGGTGCTTTAGGAAAGGAGTTGAGAACTTTGACGAACATGCTGATGGAGCTTGGAAGCACCGCTGCGGATATTGATATGACTGCAGAGTGTGGGTTTTTCCGTTCTTTATATTAACCTTAGCTATTGCTGACTAGGCTTTTAATAGTTGAAAAGCCGCCCGCCCCATGGGTAGTAAGGGCACAAGAGCTCAAGATGACAAAGGTGGTATCAATTGACGCAGAAGAGGAGGTTAGACGTTTGAAGGACGACATCCTCGAACGTGCAACACAAATAAAACTTCGCGTACGTGCAATGACTTCCCTCTCACAGTTGCAATACTAACGCGTATCTCTAGGACAAAACCCTCGAAGAATCCGCCGTCAAAATTGAACTCCTAGAATCCCGCATGCGTAACGTGACCAAGCAAAGCGAACGTATAGAAGAGCTCGAGAAGCAAGTCTTAGCCGGCACCGACCGCGAAGCTGCCTTCTCAGAAGCCATCGATAATCTAACCGAAGAAGCTGCGACACTAGAGGCCGAAGTCGCCGAGTGGAAAAAAGCCGCCAACGAAAAACGCGCAGTCGGCGAGGTTGATAAGATTGGTGCTGAGCGTGCAGTTGCGACTGAAAAGGAGGTGGACTTGCTGAAGAAGGAGATTACGGCATTGACTGGGGCAGTAGCTTTCTTCCGGGAGGAAAACGCTAGGATTAAGAGCGCGGACTTGCTCGCTGCCGATTCGTGGCTTCTCGAACCACTGCTCTCCCGACCGGAGGTGAAGGAGGTGGAAGAATACGAAACAGATCTAGCAGCCGAAGGCCAGGACGTACTCGCAGAATTGATGCTCCTGGCGACGGAAAGCAAAGTCGTGGACCTCACGGAGACGCCAGAGAATAGGAAGGCGTGGAGACCGGCGAGGAGCACGCCCAAATACCACTTCCTGGAGCAACGAGAGCATTACCAGTCCCTGGTGTCATGGCGCGACGACGTGATCTCCCGAGCGCTGTACCACGATGCAGCGAAGGCGAGTATTCGTCCTCGAAAGTCGAAGAGCACTAAGGGTGTGTTTGGCGCGAGTATCAATCTGCTCGTTGACCAGGAGCTCATTGGTAAGGGAGGGGAAGTGGCGGAAGTGGTGATTCATGAGCCGGAGGGGTGGGAGGAGCTTCAAGAGACAATGGGGTTTTCTTGAGAGGGTAAGGACTTGGGGATTGTATATATTAGTAGTTTATGTGATGCTGGGTGAATCGGGGATGATTGGCGGTGGAAGATCTCTACGTTTACTTTTTTCTTGTTATGCTTAGGTTAACGTTTAGTCAGTGCTTAGGGGGCTAATGTTTGGTGTTTGGGTGAATTTCAGTTTTCTCTTCTTTTATACAATTAATACTATCTCTCTTCCCGGCTTAGCTATTTAACCCGAACCGATGGAGGGGTTGGCTAGGCATGGGGGACGATGGCGTGCTTGATGATAGACCTATTTCTTCATTAAATTCTGGGGAAAGTGCGATTTAGTACTAGCCATCGATTTGAATATTATCTCACAGTGGTATATGATGAGTAGACGTTTTGGCGAGCGGGTTTTATACCATCTCGAGGCGGGGATGGCGGTGTCTCGCTAACATACGTACTATCACAGCCCATCACTCGACCTTCCCACGAAGTATGATACCCCCCGTCGTTTCGATTCCGACCCCAGACGGAAGCCGAATCAAGCCGAAAACAGGAGCGGGTCTTCAAGCTATGTATGGTGCTATTGTGTATATTATTCTACGAATTCTCTTAAGGCGGCTTTCGAAAAGAGCTTGAGAAGTAGTTGGGTGTTCGATATGTAGGATAGGATCTTTTGCTTGCCCGGTTTTTCCCCACGTATGGTTTGGTGTATCGTACGGTGTTTCGTTGGAGTATTAAGTTATATTATATTGTGATACGTTAGATTGTAGCCGGTTAGCCTTAGTTCCCCATCCCACTCCGGAGAAACTCTTGTGTTCCTTAAGTAGTTGCTGTAAGGAAGGGAGCGTTCTGGGTGGTTTGCGCACTGGATTATGGACTAGATTGTTTCTCGTTATAATGTGATCGTAATTTAAGGAGAGGTGTCTTTGGCATAGAGGTTTTGGGCTTGGTTTTTTTTGTTAGTGTCTAAGTTGCTGGTGGTCTTTTTTTCCCCCCTTTCCGCCTGTCGTTTTTTTCTTTTCTTTTCGGGGGGAGGAGAGCGATTCCATACCAAACCCGCTCCTCTTCGTGCCGTTTACCGCCGGCACGTTGGGAATGCTTGCGGTATTCTACTATATATAACCGTTTTCCCACGATGTCTCTCCAAGTGATACAATTTGAACCATGTCTGCCATCCAGAGGGAAGAAACGGAGGCTGTTACAAAGTTAAGTAAGAATAGAAATGCAGAGGAGAAATTTACAACCGGAGCAGTAGTGAAATAAGGTACAATGGGAAAGCTCCGAGCTATGGGCTAGGCTTTCTCATCGCGGCACAACTGTAGAATTTCCTCCCACCCTCACCTAAGTTGGGCACCAGCGTATGAGCATAAATTCATCGATTCTCACTTGGCTTCATGGACGAATCTCTGGGAGGTTCACCCTGGGATAGTGAATAAGCGTATTCCTATTGCATTGGATGATTATGGCTAATTACGATAGAGGATGGCGATCCAAGCACAATTTTTTTACCAACTTGCTCCATGAGGGCGGGGATAAGACGATTTCCACGGGGCGGCCGTTTTATACTGTGTGAGTAGGTTGGACGGGGGGCGGAAGGCAAAAATAGTGTCCATAAGGCTGGCGCAGAAATAAGGCATAGGTTATCCGTATCCTAGGGGTGGTGAGGAGCGCAGCGCCTCCTCGGCCCCAAGTTATGTTAAGAGTTTACTACTTTCCAGGGTCGTCGTAATAGTGCTACACTGCCTTACACTCACGCTGATTAGTCAACGGCAGGGTGTTAGGCCAGCATCGCCTGGCTTGTCAGGGCTGAGATCTTTACTTCCTCCTCAAGAAATTTAAGTAGATGTGTGGCAATTATGCTTGGAAAGCTTTAGAGTATGCGATTTCACTCAGCTTGAGAGTTCTGTCTTTGCGCGGTTTCTCCAATATGTAGAAGGATAATCGAGGGAGGCTATTCGTAGGGCGACATAGAGGTCGTTGGGCAAAATGTCCTTCACCTACTGAGAATTTAGATAGGTCAAAGGAGTTTCGCCAATTTTCAAGTGAGGTCCATCAAAAAATATTGGGACGAGTAGAAAAATACTCTGGGAGCGTAAAGGGGATTGACCGGACAGCCGAAGTTTGCTTATGCACGGTGATGAGTTCTTGACAGCAGTCTACCAATGCTGAAATCGAAAGGGCGTTGCTAATGTTGAGATCCGTTGATCCTATCTCGGCTGCCGGATGTGACGGAGCTCACCCGTTTCCAACAGCCATTCCGAATGACAGATCCACATCAAAACTGTCATCCCGAGCCCCGATTATCACCACTCTATGCCTGTACCCGTTTTGCCATTGCGTCGTACACATCTCCCAAAACTAATCCATCTGTGATTGCGTTGAGCTTTCGTCGCCTGGGATAGATTGTTGATCTCTGCAGGATCACGATATTTGAGGAAACCAGCAGAAATCTGAACACATATGCCAGCAGGTATCTTAGAGTGGATTCTCAGCACTGTTCCCCCCCCACCCACACTCCCGAAACACTTTCGGGCATTTTCCTTAGAATTTTTGCTTCTGGAGTTTATATAGTCTATCGCATTCGGATTTATGCTCTTGCCTAGTCTGACACGGAGATATCTGATGATATCATCTTTGCTGGGGCCTACGAACACGTTTATCACTCACTCAGCAAAGCACTCTTCGATCCCAGCCCGAATATAGGATCTTCTAGTCACGGATATTCGAGCGCCTAGGGATTTCTCGGGGCAGTTTTTAGGGAGTAATGAAGTTTGACCCGACTGCTCCTTCGTCCAGAGCGTCTATGAATATAAGCGCGTGTTTTAAGGATATGATAGCCTGTAGCAGAATACCGAGAAGTCGGGGTCCCAACCAAGGAGCTTTTTACAGTCTTGAAATTTCTGGGTTATTTCTTCCAGAATATTTTCCAGCCTGCTAATACGGTCTCAGGAGGAGCCAAGCATACCCGCCAAAGACCGCTCCTTTCGGGCTGCAAAGTCCCCAAATAAAAACGTGCAATGACGGTATTTGGTCCTCTAGTGATTCTCGAACAAGCTGCCTGCTACTAGTAAATTTGTTTGTTAGCATCGGCTTTCTCTCTTTCCCTCCTCGAGGATTGTCCTTACCGCTTAATAGAGGACCCGCCGACCTCCTGATCTCCATAGTACGATAGAACAATATTGCGTTATCGGGTTCGCTTTCCCTACACCCATTATACCAACCCCTAAATTCCTCGGTTTTCAGGGGACATCCTCACACGCCATTGATCCACGTTCACCAATGCCCTAGTGCCTAATCCCAGGCTCAAGTAGAAATAGTCAGGTCAGGGTCTCGGACCGATCATCGGCACTAATAATAAAGTTGTTAATACCGCAAAATCCGGTCATTAATAAACTAGCCTGGACTAGGTCTTTTCAGAACCTCCGGTTCTAAGAAAGATAAGTTTTGGGGAGTTTCCGAAACGAAGAGATATCGGGCCTATCATCGGTTCCTGAAAACTTTGTCGGTTGCAAACTGTCCTAGTCTAGGCCGGTTTATTGACGACTAGACTTTATGGTACCTGAGGATTAAGGGGGTTGGGAATTCGTCGGGGACAGATTATTGGGTTGGCCAGTTGAGGGAATTCCTGGTAGGTAGGGAGTAGCGGGGGCTGTCGGAGTCGAGCAGCCTCGTATGCCAGATGCTTAAGTTGAGGATCATCTAGCCAAGCCACTCAAAGTTTGTGAGACCATTGTCACCTTGTGGCTAAACATTGGTCGAAGGAGACATACATCTGCCGTAGAATATGATATTATACGTAAGTGCTACCCTATCACAACTCTCTAACCCCCATGCACAAACGCCCCAGAGCATCAGCACTGTTTGACCACTCCTTGCTCGGGATTAGCTCAATCCATCTCGATCAACCTCAACCAAACCCGACACATGGAACCAATGCCCAGCGCTCAGCCCAAACATGCGCATGGGTAAAAGAAAATTTTCTCCTCTAACCTATGATACTGTAGGGTCCAGCACTCCATTCCGGACACCAACGAAAATGTCAGCCTTGGCCCAGCTCGAGGCCAACAGCTCGGTAGTCTGCCGCATTATTCTATTGTTAAGGAATTACAGTATGCACGTATGTAACTTATGTGCGACGAGTGATCCTCCGAGCATCATCTCAAATCCCCCCCATCAAAGACCGGCGGAAGAAATCGTATAATGCTTTTCTTATATAGTACCGGCGAGTCGCTGTGGGAATGGTAAGCGATAACATGATCGAGATTCAATAATCAACTCGATATAAACCGCCTATCCAGTCGGGTTCATTTCCCCGTTCTGCTATAATCTCTCCCGCCCGTTAAACATGACTCCTAATTCATCCAATAAGCCAACTCCGTGAAAGTCCCCTACACGGGGCGTATGAGCTTGTATGACTTACTGCAGTTCCAAATCCAACTGAGCTCTCCTTTTCCTCCCTCTTTTACGCTACTTGTGGATGAAACGACTCATTCTTCTTGACTTAATGACTTGACCCGCACATCATTGGTACTGACTCGACAGGCATGGTGCAAGGTATTGATATTTTCTCCCCCTCTGGCACGGTACTACAGATTGGATTGAGCCTTGAGGATAGGGGGAAAATATGTTATTGTGTAATAATAATATATAGGAAATAGGCTAGCTAAGAGTGTCCCCGCAGATTTTTTCGGTACAAGTATTCTGTTACAGAAAGGATGGATATTAGGGTATGATATAAGGAATGATCATGACAACGGGGAAAGAAAAGGGGATAGGGTATGGTAATCACTGATTACCCGTATGTGTTCGCTCCACTTGATAAGAACACTTGACAATAACAAAGGAATTACAAACGGCTATTTGCTACTTACATTAACGGGGGGAAGAAGAAAACCAGAAGCAGAAGCAGGGATAGGATGGTTGAAACCACCAAACATATGATACCAAGCTCAAAAGCAAAAAAATAATCCCAAACTCCCAGCATCTCGCGGACAAAAACTAAAAAGACACTGAAAAGTGGAAAAAAAAGGATGATATTTTGTTCTTCCCCTCCTCTCTCTCACTTCCAACCGCACTAAAACTCCCTGATAAACCCCGGTCTAACTTCCGTCTCCTTTAGCGTCAAAAATCTCTCCCCTTCCTTCCACCCCCCAGTAACCTTCCCACCACTTCCACTCCCGCTAGCAACACCATATCCACTCACCGACCCCACACTCCCCTTCCTACTACTGCTCCTGCTGCTACTCGACCCTCCAGCACCATACATCCGCTCCTCAAGCACGCCCATTCTAAAATCGGGTGTTTTCCTCCGCAGCACTGCGTGGGGGTTGATATTCCCAAGAACAATGGGTATTGAGATCTCTAGGTCTTTAGAGGTGGACGTCGGCTTTTTCAGCCAGGAAGTGGAGGTTGGGACTGTGACTTGGAGGACGTGGGCTACTATGAAGCTTAAGCCGAGATTCGGCGGGAGGAGGGGGAGGCTGTGATTTATGGAGGAGGCGGTGGTGGTGGGACTGGGTGTGTTGGAGATCATTGGAGATTTTCCCTTGTTACGATGGGTGGAAGATGAAGGTGAGGACGAGGGGAGGCCGTCTATCGGACCGATTCTTGGCGGGGGATCGTACGTTGACAAACTACCCAGTGGGAGCGCCACAGTGGGCAAAAGCATGTCGCTAATGAAGGTTTTGAAACTTGGCAGGCGAATGCGGATCGGCATTTCGATTTTTTTTCCGCCGAGGAGGTTTCGGTGGGCTGCGGATTCATCTTCTCCTTTGCCCCGGGGAGCATTGGCGGATCCGGCGCGGTCTGGAATGTTGATGTCCGCCGGTTTCACGTTGCGGATATTGTCTGGGTGTATGGTGAACTTTCCTCCTGTAAGAACTTTGGTGCGCTCTTTCCCGATGACCTTAAGTTTTGGTAGGCTGTCTTCATCGTCATCGCTGATGGCCTCGTCTTGTGTGGTATCCGGGTCCATTCTTGCTAAGCAGCGTTTTTCAACTACCCTGATGCTGAAGCCTTTAGGCATTGTATCACCTTCTCTGATAGCAAATTGCATGAGTACAGATATTTCATCGTCCGGCAGGAATCTGGTCTTTTGGAGCTCGATAGTTAGTCTAGCAACGGTTTTCCCGTCATCTTTCACACAGACCGTCCTGAGGACAGAAGTATCAATAGGACGAGGCCTGTCAATGATAGGCGTGCTATTGCTCGACGCAGTTAACGGGAGATCTGCAGTTGTCAAAGTTAATTTTGGCTTGGGAACCTTCAAGGGCCCGATGCTGCCGTCATTCGTTGGAGACTCGGCACCACCAACCGATTTCAACGATGGTGCTGCGTCCACACCCTTCCCTTTCGAATTCCTATCCTTAGCGGGGAATGCCTGAGGTAGAAGTCGGGGGAGAGGTGGGAATTCGAGGGCAGGATCAATGTAAGGGATGAAGACGATTTCTAGAGGTTTACTCTTGAACTCTGATATCCGCGATCCGATCGAATAATTGTCATCCTCGATAGCGCCAGTTTTCGTAAGCCTTGCGACGAACGAGTAATGAACTAGAGGGCTGGTAGATGTAGGTGGGAGGTTGAGATGGGGGAAGTTGAAGCCGAAGAGGAATGTGCGAAATCCTTCCTGGAAGTCTGCGAATTTTATTAATCAATATATGTTCGGTAGTATGGTGAGTGTAGGGTAAGGTGCATGCGGCATACCCCCAGAATACAGCTCGTGAGAAATGCTAAGAAAAGTTGCCAGATTCTTGTCTACTTCAGCAACCCCTGTGAATGTGATTGTGAGGGTCATGCCAGCCATTGGTTTCTTGACATCAAGAGAAACATTTCCTGAAAACACGAGATTTAGTTTGACGGTTCCCTGGCAAACAAAGCAATTGCTTCACAGAATCGCAAAATCACAATAATCTCCCACCATTGAAAACGGCAACTGGACCAAAAACAAGATGCCCACTCTTCCCACCAAGCTCCTCAATCCTAAAGTCCCCTACGTGCGAAGATGCCCCAGCTCCTCTAAAGCGATTCACAGCAACTACCTTTGCAGCCACAGCATGCCAAGCCCCCAAGGGTGTCCTGCCATTGGAAACCATGTCGGTGTTTGTTGCGGAACCATAAACACGAGCTGGATTGTTGGTTTCTTTATTCCCCGGGTTAGGTGTGGCACCGTATTCCGAATTGACAGGCGGGAGGGTTGTTTTGGGAGCAGTAGTTTCTTTTGGGTTTTCCGGAACTGTAATTGTTTTAATTGCACCCGACACGTCGGGCACAACAGAATCAGGCAGTCCTGTGGTTTGTTCCGGTGGAGGCTGGACCGGCGAAGAGTGAGGCGAAGACCTAGGGTTTGTGCCACAACAGCAAAGCTTAAAGCGCATGGCCAAGGCAGTGATGTCAGTACTATACCAGCACAGTGCGGCGCAGTGCAGTGCAGTGAACGAACAAAAAAAGAATGATCCGAACAAGAAAGCGCAATCAGAAAAAAAATTATCAATAAATCAATTGTCTCAAGCAAGAAGGAGAATTTGCTCGTCGAGTTAGGCAACAGATAAATGGAAGGCAAAACACGATTCAAATAAGAGATGGGATTCGGAGACGTTAATGCTTCTGAAGAGGAAGATGAGGGATGAGGATGGAGTGCGGGATGTGATCAAGGAAAACTATACGCCCTGGCTAATACACGTAGACGATAGAATTACGACCCAGAGCCTTAAGAGCGTACGATGAATGAACCATGCCAGAGCATAACGGTCAAGCAAGATCTCCATGTGCTGAGATCTGCAGGGACAACGCGCAACGAACAACAGTAAGACAGGGAGACCTCATCCAGCAAAGACATCAAGAGAATGGGAGAAAAAAGGCCAGCAAGTAAAATACGGGAATACGGTGGGGTAGGATACAGTAAGACGAACCAATTCAAAGATTGAAGAAGGGCGAAAAAGAAAATAAAAAGAGGCCTTCTCGAAAACATACCGCGCCCAAAACTTCTAGGTCTCTGAAGTGAATGGTAATTGTTGCTTCCCAAGTCTGCCCGCTGGTTAAGACAGCACAATATCGCGAGTGAAAGACTACGTGGTGGCAGAAGTGATCCTTTTCTGTGAAGAGGAAAAAGGCTTCGCCGCCTATAAAAATATATTTGTCTGATCTGTATAACGTTTAACTACAGAATCTACTGTACTGTATGTTGTCGTCGAGGCGCAGCGGCGGTGAGGTGGCAGTGGCAGTGGTAGAAGAGAAAACTGTCCGCTCTCGAAACAGGAAATCGGTCTACGGTTGCCCACCGCGGTCAGTACCCAAGCCAAGCACCAATCAAACCCATCTATCGTCTATAAAATGTTGAGATCCCATGATTCCTGAGCAAAAGTTGGTCAACATGGTATGAGGGCCTGGTGGGTTGGGCAAAAATTCAGGAGGCTTGGTCGAATTTCTTGCTCAAATTCTTCCCCCAAAAGAACTAACAAGCGAGACATAGCCTCTCTTCATGCTCATCCTCTTGGCGAATGCCGGGTAACTGGCTCTGCTTCTTCCACGCTGAGCTCAGGTAGATGCAGAGTCGTCAGGGGCATATCCCCCGACGCCGCTTATCATTCCCCAACGCGCGACATGCAAATCTGATGCCTGCAGATAAACAAAAACCTCCCGGAGCCGAATATCGTTGAACACTGGTGTGCAGGTTGAGAGAGGGCTTGTGATTTATAGATGAGCTGCTCGGTGGACTGCTCTCCGCGAAGATTTTCATACGGATATCCATTTCGGATCTCACTTCTTGCGTCGTGAGAATGTAGATAAGAGATAGAAGCAATGTGACATCAGAAAATTTTGCCGGAGTGGTTGCACGTATGATATCCCGTGGGAAAGCCTTGTGGGGCTGCTCTTTTGACACCACGTTTCTTCAGCGTTACATCTGTTTCGTTGTTAGCATTCTGTATTTGTCAACGGAGGTTAATAACTTGTTATGTGATATTCGAGGGTGAAGATCCAGTCGCCGACCGAACTCCTCTCATTCCTTGGGAACATCAACCCAGGTAGCCCCCCCTATTGGTTACCATAGGTGAGAGTGAAGGTTCTTGCACAGACAAGAGTGCGGGGTTTGAGATCTCCGCCACTTCGTCCCGAGCTTTAATGATGCCGCGCGATACAGGTATGGCATCACGTTGGTGACACTCTTGTGCGTCGCTAGCGCTGGAACCCGGGAACTACCGTTGTCAAGCAAAACTCTGATAGCAGACACTGCCTCACATACTTGCACTCGGGTACCGGTAGGGGATCCTAGACTCCTAGTACAGTACCCGCTTCAAGAAAACCTTTGTCAGGGGCTTTGGGCTAGAACGAGAAAAAAATGGGATACTCGGGTACCATTAAAATGAATAATCGAACCAAGTGCCATGTCGTTGGAGCTGCCTTTGGTAAGGTCTAGTGTTCCCTTATGCCTCTCACGGGGGTTGAGCAGCTCTCCTGCTGCTGTGTTTTTTTTATCCCTTTTCTAGAGTAGGGAGCTTTCGACTACAGCTATACCCCGCTATCCCAGATTTCGATGATCCGGATACCTCGATGTCCCATATGAGCTTCTATGAGCCCCAAATTTCTTTACACTAAAACTTGACTTCTTGTTCTGGATCATCCGCTGTACCAGATGGATGCTCTGGATTTTGGCTGTCTGAGATGGTGGGGTGCGACTGTGCATAGCATATGGTTTAATTATTATTTGAGTTTTTACGGTAAGCTCTCCAGTAAAGTAAATTAACGTATTATATGATTACAGTACCTGCAATGTGGGCTTATGGCCCCCGGAATATAATGCCGGTATCTCCACAGGCACAAGTAGAAACAACAACGGGGTCGAAACTGCATTTACTATTTGGTGGAATCCATATTGTAAATGTGCTCGAGTGGTTCAGTTCTTACCCCCACGCCCCCTGCGGGCCCAACCCGATATAGAACCCATTCCGGGCTGCTGTTTGAAGACAGGCCGACCAAACGCTCTCACAAATGATCACTCGCTACTTTATGCCGTGTGGATTTTAGCTCCCTGTGCAGTACATAGCCGTTGTATTTGCGTAGAAGTATAACTCACCCTGAGATGTGACCTACTCGCGGGGGTCCCACAGTGTGCGCGGGGTCGTATTTGCAATGCCATTGATTGTGGTCGCGGATGGGCCCCGGATCATCCGAACAGATCGATGAAAGACCCAGATCAGAAATTCTGATACACCGCTCCTCAGCTGTGGCCATAGCTCTCGTGGCAAAAAAAGGAAGAAAATGTCTTTGAAAATCACTCAAGGCTTGTCTCTCCCCACGGTGTCAGGGATCCTAATCCACGTCAGATCCTTACCGCATAGTCTCTTGAACCACAAACGCTTTTGAAGTGAAACCGGGCGCCAAGTTATCAATATTTCAAAGAGGCGGTGGATCATGGTGCTTCCGGGGTGTGCATGATTGGCCCCAGGGTTATCCCCTGGAGCTGTACCATTGATTTGGCGCACAGCGGATGCGCCGAGTGACAGAGATGGGTGGTGTCCTTTGGGTGAATTTAGAGGGCACGGTATCAGTAATAGGCTACCTTCGTTCGAAAGAGCTAGACTTACTTCTCAGTACTACCTAGCGCTTCAAGAGGTACCGATCCTTGGGGATATTTGATTTACAAGGGTAACTGTCGAGAAGGTTCTCTTGTTATTGAAGAGCGGAATTCACACTAGCGACTATACCTCAGAGAAAGACTTTCGGTTTTCGGAAGTAAAAGATGAAGACATAGCTCAGCTATAAAGGCAGGCAGGCAGGCGATTATATATGACCAAAAAATTGAGTTTGAGGGCTGCTATGAGCTCGGAAACGGTGCCAACCATGTTTACCTCGTCGCTCTAGCTGTGAGCCGTGGGATGCGAGATGTTTCGCGTAGTTATCGGAGATCTGTCAGGTGGGCTGGCTCGGCTACCGTGCAGACCATGGCCTGCCTGTATGGCCTATCTATCGAAGCTTTGTGGGGTAGATGAGATGGAATAGGAAGTGTTCGAGTTTGGCTTGGCCCATTGACAGCCGGGAATCAAGGTGAGGGGTGATAGAACGAAGGCCTACAGTATTACACTAGCGAAGAACGAGATGCGGTAGTAGATGGATAGGGTGATTGAAGCGACGTTTGTTCAGGGTTTTCGGAGGATCCTATGTGGATTGGGTTCTACAGCTTCTTTCATAATAATATTATACGGTAGTCTAGTGACATGCAGCATGTAGCGACAGCGCAGAACGAGATAACCCTAGCCCTGACATCGGTACCAGTGCTCGAGGGTCCTGTCTTGGTGTCGGTATGATAATATGATAGGCGAACGAGGTTGGTGCTGCCTGGTGTGTGCCATAAGCTAAGCTATAAGAGAGCAGATAGGTTGTGTTGGGCTCTGGGTGTTCTCTCGCTGGCTTGCCCAATGTCGGCTGTGTGGTACGAGTAGCTGCGGGCGACTAGCCGACCGCACAGGGTAGGGGGTTCGGAAAATCTCCCAACATTCCGACAGCTATCATACGAGTAGAAGCCGGAAGGAATTATGAGCCAGTGACCCGGAGGAGTGGGGGACGTGGTATGATGATAAAGTAGCTCACCAATATCTGTTTTGTTTCTCCCCCTCCCTCTCTCATCTCTTTCCAACTTTGGGAAAAGGTGATATGGCTGGGGTTATGCCTTGGATTTGAGGGAGCATAGGAAAGACTATGAGAATTAGATAAATATGGTTCCTGCCTAGCTGCTTGAGGGCAGCTGATGGGTGCCCGAACAAGAGAAAAAAGAATCTTTGGATCGGTTGAACGCATATGCGCTGTTTCTAGGCTGCATAAGTTAAATGCAGCCCCTTCTGTAGGGTTTTCCATCCGAACGGTTGGGAGACGTCCTATTCGGGGGGCCTAAGGGAAGAGACTCCGAATAGTCCCGGACAGCAGAGTCCGTCATGAGAAATCATTTTGCTCAGTATTCATTCACCGCTCATACTATTTGACAAAAATCCTTTCATCTTTCGCTTCTCGCTGTACTTGTACGGCTCTGCCCTTGGCACGACGCCAGGTTATAGTACCGTAAAGCATCGAGAGATGAACTCCGGTCCATACCGCAATGTGAAAGTCAAAATTTTTGCGTGCAAGTTGAGATCAGTCGAATAGAAAATCCCTGCCCGTGCTACTGTGTTGCCCTCCGACGGCGATCACACTGGTGAAGTTCCTAATTTTTTTTTTTCAGGAGTTGGTGGTTGGACGGCCCAGGCGAATATCTGGCCCGTGGCTTATGTCACTCAGCTGCTCAGCCTGGGAAAGGGAGTTGATTGCTGAAGGGACTTGCCAAGGACTGCATCTCTCACAAGCCCTAACATCCCACGCCGATATCATAGTTAATTCTTACGGTATCATACTTCCTTTCCCATTCCCTTTCGCTTGGCAGGCCACATGACTAGGTGATTTACTCGAGTACTATCTGGATTTTTTCTTCCTTTCTTCTTTTCTTTTTTCCTCTCTCTTTTCGTACAGTACCGGCAGAACACACTCCATCCCCGGGTCTTCTAAGGGGTCATCTTTTGGATCTTCAAAGAAATAACACGAGACTAAGCAACACTCTTAACGGGTATCTATGTTTCACTCTGCTCGTTCGGCTGCCCGCAGGGTCTAAAATATTATATATGACAGCCAATAGTCTCTCTGATCTGACGCACGTTCCAGTTCCAGTACCGGTACCGGTACTCGAGTAGTAAGAGGGAAGACCTTGGACGCGTTTTCTCTGGGTTCTGTAGCACACAACTGTACAACACTCGCACATACTATTCTGGGCCTAGGCACTGCACCCTGTAACCCCTGGTTGTTCGGGGAGGCGTCAATAGCTCCTGGCTCTGGGAAGAAAACCAAAAATAATAGATAAAAAAAAAAAGTAGAGTCACGCCAGGAAAAAGTTCCCTGGACCCTCCACATTCCGCCCGTGACATTCACCTCCCCCTTCTCTCCGTCCTAGTGCCCGGCCGCCCCGAGAGGTGCCCAGCGCCCCACGACTGCCTACGGAATCCGATCTGCCACCGACAAGCTCTCTCCCCACACCTCTCTTGCCCCCACCACCAATTCTTGTTTTTGTTCTTTCCTGCGCTGTCGAGTGCAGGAACCGTTTATAAAGCAGCCATAGCTTCCCTACCTCTACTCTCCGAGCTGGATCCTACGACAGAAGGCGAATCCTTCCAGCTTCAGGACCTATCGCAGCTACACGAGTCGAGAGAGCAAGCTAGGAAACGGCTTGAAGAGCAACTTCGCAAGCAACGCCGGGACGACGAGAAATTTTTCAGCAGGCTTGACCAAGCAGAGAGCGGTATGAAGTTCTCTCATAGTATTCAGTTCAATGCTGTGCCTGACTGGAGCTCGCACTACATTGCTTATTCAAATTTGAAAAAAATGTTTGTTCTCCTTTCCTGTTTCCCTTGCTTCCCCTTCGTTATTTCCAAAGATCTCCGGATCTTCGAACTGACCCCTTGAATAGCATCTACCAGCTAGAGAAAAATGTCGTCCGAGCCAGTTCACGAGATGACACTGAGGAGTCCGCCCTCATCGCTAATGCGAGAGAACCCGCTGTCGATACCGATTTAGTTTATCGACGGACACTTGACCATGAGCTTGAGAAAATCTCCTCTTTCTATAATCTTAAAGAAGATGAACTTCTCCGAGAGGTCTACGAACTTTCTATGGACACCAAGTCCTTCGAGGAAGGGAGGGATGCCGAAAGTGTGACCGATTCACCGCTTATTGGGGAGAGTAGCAGGCGAAGGCACAGTTTAGGTGGTCTGAGTGGAATCTTACGAACAAGGGGCAGTCTTGATACCGACCGAGAAGATGACACAGATGATGACGAGGAGGAAGAGGAGCATCAATCTGGAGCTGGGGCCGGATTGCTGTCTAAATTGAAGAGGGGCAAGGGTTGGAGTGGCAATATGGAGGGCTCACACACTAGTCATGTATCCGACAGTGGGCTGTTTCAGCGACGTACATCACAAACCTTTGACGAATATCAAGGCTATGCTATAGGAGGCTTCTACGACAAACGGGTTATGTTGAAGAAACGAGCTATTTCGTTATTCGTTGCCCTAAGAGAACTGAAGAGCTTCGTTCAGCTCAATAGGACAGGATTTGTGAAAGCATTGAAGAAATATGACAAAATTCTTAACAAAAGTCTTAAGTCACAGTATATTCAGAGTGTGGTGGAACCTTGCTATTGTTTCCGACCTGAAACTACAGCAGAGTTGGACAAGGCTATTGGGAAAGTCGAGGAAATGTACGCGTCGCTTGTCACAGGTGGAGATTTAGATGCAGCGAAGCGAGAGCTCCGATTGCATCTTCGCGAGCATGTTGTTTGGGAACGCAATACGGTATGGAGGGAGATGATCGGTATTGAGAGGAAAGCCCAAGCCGCCAACATGGGAATTCGACGAACGTTGCTTGGCGACACTACGGACCCAACAAAGTCACGACTGACAGGTGATGAGCCTGAGATATCTACAACCAAAGAGCTGGAGACACCAGTTGGAAAGATAAAGTATTCTACTTGGATATTTAGTGGCGGGTTCTTCGTTCTTATGGTTGTTTTGCTTATTTTCACGGTCCTATTGTTTGTTCCCATATTCCCTTCGCCAGAACAGCAAAATTGCCTTGCGATGCTAGTGTTTGTGTCTCTCCTATGGGCCACTGAGGTATTTTTCCGCTGAATGGTAGAACTGTAATGAAGTTGGGTGTTAATTTATTTCTTTTAGGTTATCCCGCTCTTTGTGACATCTCTTCTTGTTCCGTTCTTGGTGGTTCTTCTTCGAGTTACACGCTCGGACGAGAAGCCGCATCTTCGACTGGAGACAAAGGATGCTACTAGATATATTTTCTCGGCCATGTGGACCCCTGTGATCATGTTGCTGCTAGGCGGATTTACGATTGCTGCTGCCTTAAGCAAGTACGGGATTGCGAAAATGCTGGCTACTGTCGTATTAAGCAAAGCGGGAACTAAGCCTAGGACAGTTCTATTGACTAATATGTTTGTGGCTATGTTCGCGAGCATGTGGATTAGTAACGTTGCGGCTCCGGTTTTGTGCTTTTCCATCATTCAAGTAACCTTCGTCGAGCCCTGATCTACTTCGGATATCCATGCTAATTCGTTTGGATTTAGCCTATGTTGAGGAACCTGCCTTCGGAGTCCAGGTTTTCCAAAGCACTCATCCTGGGTATTGCTTTAGCGTCCAATATTGGTGGTATGGCCTCACCGATCGCAAGTCCGCAGAACATCATTGCTTTGCAGAACATGCGACCAGCTCCTAGCTGGGGTGCTTGGTTCTTTGTGGCATTGCCGGTCTGCATTTTGTCCATTACCGTGATATGGGCATTACTCTTGATATCGTTCAACCCTGGCAGGGGAACAACCATTGTTCCTATCCGACCTGTGAAGGACAAATTTTCTGGTGTGCAATACTTTATATCCTTTGTCACCATTGCAACTATCATTCTGTGGTGTTTCTCACATCAGCTTGAGCATGTATTTGGAGATATGGGCGTCGTTGCGATTATTCCTCTTGTCCTCTTCTTTGGAACTGGTATCCTTACTAAGGAAGACTTCAACAATTTCTTGTGGACTATCATCATTCTTGCAGCTGGTGGATTAGCCCTGGGCAAAGCCGTAAGTAGCTCAGGGCTTTTGCACACCATCGCACACGCTATCAAGGAAGAGACACAGGGCATGGGTCTTTATGGAGTGCTCGTCGTTTTTTGCGCCCTGATCTTGGTCATCGCAACGTTCATCAGTCATACTGTTGCTGCGTTGATTATTCTACCAATCGTTGCCCAAGTTGGTGCAAGTATGGAAGAGCCACATCCAAACTTGCTCGTTATGGTATGTCTCGTCATGATTTACCTTGGCGAAAGTTCATAAATTAACTGTTTGGATAGGGCGCGGCTTTGATGTGCTCTGCTGCAATGGGTCTCCCTACCTCTGGCTTTCCTAATATGAGTAGGTGGACTCTTGTCTTTATCCTTTTGGTTAATTATTTGTATGCTGACTAGGAGAAAAGCGGCAATCATGATGGAGAATTCACAGACGGGCCAACGGTACTTGAGAGTTCAGCACTTCATCAGTCGGGGTATCCCGAGCAGCGTGTTCTCGTTTCTGATTGTGATTACGGTGGGCTATGGCTTGATGCGCATCGTTGGGTTTTAAAAAAGGTGGATTTCCCGGCAGCAGGAGCCCCTACAAGCTCTTTTCCGTCTTTCTGTCCCGATTCACGGAGTGCGCATTCATTCGATTTTGCGTTATACATATCCACGGGCGGGCTGAACCCCAAGACATTTTTGCCCTTTGTTCATTTCTATTTATCTCTTTTTGCTCCCTTGTTTGTGTATATTTTGAATTCTACCGCAAAGACTAGGTTTTCTATTTATTTATTTTAGCGTTGCATGAGGCGGTTAAGATGCATTGTATGGTATGAAAAGCATCTTTATTTTTCGGAGGCATATTACTCTGCTATTAATCTCTGATTGTATTCGGTGGCTGTTGCATTATTTGGAAAATTCTCAATGCTAAAATTGATTAAATTTGCTCTTCAAAGTTCAAATTTAGCCCTCTGTGGCTGTGTCGGCCTTTGTAAGTATGCCAAGAGGAGGCGTGGGCCAATGATTAGCCGTGTATGTTTTGTTCCCTGTGAAGAACTTGGGTATGAACTCATGATACCGGTATAAGACGTGGGTCCACAACAATGATAACGTGCATTTCATGAGATAGTACCGAATCTAGTCGTTATTGCCATACTCGCAATTGAATGACGTTTGTCAACACGGCCACGATTGCATGATACCAAGATCCGGGCAAAAAAGCTGAATTTTGGCTGTATGAAATAGCAATTGTGTTCACAAACGTCATTTAGTTGCGAGTATAGCTCACATCCTTTGTCTAGGCGCGTAATGTATGATCCTCTCAGATCATCCTGGAGGGTTTGTGGGCTTGCCTGGTCGTATGTGTACATAGTCTCGGGGGGGGGGGG